>Ga0315282_10001753_pt1 | contig 40501 bp, 22 predicted proteins | sample YL17G07_20_MG_FD_203693 | JGI IMG/M metagenome (GOLD analysis project Ga0315282, IMG submission 203693) | Sediment microbial communities from Yellowstone Lake, YNP, Wyoming, USA - YL17G07_20 | ecosystem: Environmental > Aquatic > Freshwater > Lake > Sediment | place: USA: Wyoming | collected...
TAAGCGCGGACAAAGTTCTGCGGCAGCGTCACAAATCCACTTTTAACCGGGAGTATTCCCGTGCTCACGTCTGGTGCCGTGAGCACCGGGATGCCGGCCGTCAATGTTCCTACCGGCACATAGGGATTTACTTGGCTGGCGCTGTAGTTTAGGTATTCTGGATAATCGTTTATGCCGTCGCGGAAGGCGCTGGCTTGTTCGTTGGCGATGGCGTATCCCGCGCGGAACACCAGGGTCGGCTGGATCCGATACGCAATTCCGAATCTGGGCGTAAACAATTTGGGCGAAACGTGAACTCCACAGTCTTTCGGGATAGATGCCAATCCGCAAATCATGTAGGTATTTGTACTGAAATTATAGAACTCCATTCCATGGCCGCCGTGGGATTCAACCGGAAAATACTCCCAGCCCGTGCCGTAGCTCACCGTCAGCTTCTTGATCACGTCCCACTTATCGCCTGCGTACAGGCTGTAGTTCATTGTGCGCAGCTTATCATAGGGCATGTTGATCGACGGGTTGATCGCCTGGCTATTCCAACTGCTGGGGAGCCCAAGAAGAAAGTCGGCATAGCCGTTGAACTGGTTGGGGGCGGGACCACCGTTGAGAGCCGTGACGCCACCGCTAAAACTAATGCCGTCCTGCCCGGTCTCAATGTGGTCCATGCTTGGTCTGCGAATGTTGAGGCCCCATTTGATGGCATGCTTGCCGTGTATCTTGGTAAAGTTAGCAACATAGTTGTAGGAGGGATCGAGGTATGCAAGGTAGTTGTAGCCAGACATCAAGTTGGACCAGCCGCTCACGTTGAACTGCGCCACCCCTCCTCCCTCGGGGAGGGGGCTGAGGTTTGTTCCAGGAACGCCCAGTACGTCTGACGTGTATTTCACGTTAACATCTACCGGATAAATCCACTGGTTCGCTCGCGTGAATCCAATGGCGGCACTAATGAGAAACGTTGGACTGACGGTGTAGGTGGCCGAACCTGTGAAACCATAAATTTTACCCCACTCCGTGAAATTGCCATCCCCCCCCAAGGAGAAAGGCTGACCCCTATGTACATAATAAGGCTCATCGTCCAGCCGACCGATAATCCTCAGCTTGCTGGTGGCATCCCAGTCAATCTTGGCAGTCCACTTCTGCAGGTTGTATATATAGCGCGTGGCCGCGAAGAAGTTACTCGCGTAGGTTCCAAAAACGCTCGTGTTTGGCTTTGGGGTCAAGGCGACTAACTTTTGAGTAATGGGGCTCAACGGGGTGACCTGGTTGTTCGTAAATGGAATTTTGCCAGTGCCGTCCGGGTTGCCCGTCGCGGGGTTATATATCGTAGTGGAGATTGCGGAAAAGTCGCCCTGTTTCATTGCGGCCGTGGGGACGGTGTAATACGCGCTCGTGCCCTGACGAGTCAAGTCTGCTTCGTAACTGGCGAAGAAGAAGAGTTTATTCTTGAGAATGGGACCTCCCAGCGTGCCGCCCAAATCGTTCTCAATAGCCTTAGGTTTACGCTGGTTCGCGGGGAGAAAGAACGGTCTGGCTTTCATGCCATTGTTGTTGTTGAATTCATAAGCCTCGCCGTGAAATCGGTTCGTGCCGCTTTTTATCTGGACGTTGATCGTCGCTCCACTCGCCAGACCCTGGTCCACGTCAGGGGTGCTGCTCACCATATTGACCGTCTCAATGGCCTCCTGGGAGGGAACTAAGTTCGAAAAGAACTGAACCCAGACATTGACGTTACTCACTCCCTCGATGCGCACGTCCGTGCCCTCATAGTTCGTACCATTGACCCACAGGGTCATCGATTTCGCAGGGTTATTGGTTCCACCGCTGCTGGCGCCGGGTGGGGGAACGCCCGGCGCCAGACCGAGTAAGCCCTCGTAGGTCCTGGTAGGCTGCGGCAGATCCATAAATTGAGATGCCGTGAGGTCGTGGTGTACGTCTGCCTTCTCCGTTTGCATGGTAACACCTTGCGCCGTGACAGTCACCTCCGTTGTTACCGGGCCAGGTTTGAGCACGGCATCCACGCGACTTGCGGCGTTGATGAGCAGCGGAAACCTCTCGGTGTGGAAGGCCGTAAAGCCCCGCGCGGTGATGGTAACCTCATAAATTCCGGCGGGCAGATCGGTCAGGACGTAGTGGCCCTCAGTGTTTGTGGTCACGGTGAAGTTTCTATTGGTTTCCACGTGCGTTGCCTTCACCGCTGCTCCCGGCACCAGCGCCCCGCTGTTATCGGTGACGTCACCAACGATGCGACCATAGAGAACCTGTGCCATGGCGCTCTGGCTTCCCGCTTCCACAAGGAAAGCAAATAGAAGAGAGATCATCACAAAACCAAAGCGGCGGCTGATCCGATATTTGGCCTTTCTGTTATTGCGATTATATGTCATGTGAACCTCCACAAAGATGGTGGACCCAGGCCGCGACGCATTCAAAGAAAGGAAGAAAAAATAGCAATCATTTGGCACCGCCCCCGAGTTCTTTGCACAAGTTCTCACTTGGAGGGGAGCCTCACTTATCGGCGCACTTTACGCTCGCAGAATTCTCTTGTCAAGCATTTTTTTTAGCGGTATAAGACTCTGCTTGTATCGCTAACCGTGCGACACGGATATCATGTTCGTCTAACAGGTGTTGTCCGTTGAAGGTGGCATAATATGGCCGTCCGAATGAAGGACATCGCTCAGGATTTGGACGTCTCCTTGATGACCGTTTCCAAAGCGCTGCGAAATCATACCGATGTGGCTGAAGAAACCCGGCGCCGAGTTTGCCAGCGGGCGAACGAACTTGGGTATGAACCCAATCTCATTGCCCGCACTCTGGCCGGCCATCGCAGCTTCTTGATCGGGCTGGTTATACCCGACCTAATGAACTCCTTCTTTGCCGAGGTGGCAAAGGGCGTCCACCGCAAGCTTGCTCCCTTGGGCTACCAGGTTGCGGTTTGTAGCTCCGATGAGAACGCCGAGACAGAACTGCGCCAGGTCAAACTCCTGCTGGCGCGCAAGGTCGACGGAGTCATAATCGCTTCGGCGGCGCCGCGAGCCAGCCGTTCACTGGCCCAACTGCTGGCGAAGTATGGGCCCCTTTACGTGTTAATTGATCGCATAATCCCGAAACTGAAGGCCAACTTCGTTGGCGTCAAAGACGACGCCATTGGCGCTCTAGCCACCGAGCATCTCATCGGGCAAGGATGTACCCGCATCGCGCACATTCGCGGGCCAATGGTTTCCACGGGAGGGGGAAGACTACTCGGTTACCAGCGCGCCTTGGCCAAACACGAACTGAAGGTCCTGCCTGAGTATGTCACCAGCAGGGCACATCGGGACGATACCGGCTATGCTGCCATGCAGTGTTTGCTGCAATTGAGGCCTCGGCCCGACGGCGTCTTTTGTTACAACGATCCGGTCGCCTCGGGCGCCATCATGGCCATTCTGGACGCTGGACTGGATGTACCGGGGGATATTGCGGTTGTGGGTGCAGGCGATGTTCATTACTCTAGCATGCTGCGTGTCCCGCTTTCGACTGTGAACCAAAGCTCCTTGCAGATCGGTGAAATCTCGGCAGGGTTGTTGCTCCAGTGCATAGAATCCAAGACTCCCCTGCCGCCGCAGCGCGTTTTTTTGCGTCCGCGATTGGTGGTGCGGGAATCCAGTCAGCGCAGCGCGAGCATTCACTCTTCCGTGGGGGGCAGAGGGCGCAAACTCGTCGCAAACCGCAGCAAGATTGATGCTCGGAATTCACCGCGCGAGAGTCCCGCTGCGTAGCCGACGCATTAGCAAGTTCCCGGTGTTTCCGGGGCACCAGTTCTAATCCGTCACAGTGCTCGACACTTCGTTCATCTTAGCGAGGAGGAATCTTGTGATCGATTGTACGCGGCGAGAGTTCATGGCTGCTGCTCTGGCCGGAGCAAGTTCCGGAATCAATGGACTTACGGCATCGACGCCTGCCGCTCCTGCGCGTGGAGGAACTGTTCAGTCCACCCAGCAAGTCGTCACGCCGATGCCCCTGGCAGAACGAATTCGGCGTCATGCCGTGCCCACGCGTGGGATGTGCAGCATCCTGCCCGCTCATCGCCCGGTCGACGGCCTCCTCTCGGGGAACGGCAAGATGTACGTCGAGGTTTATGGCGACCCGCTCTCCGAGCATGTTGTCTTTCATCAAGAGCGGCTGGTGAAGCCATGGATAGCGAAGCCTCTTGCGGCCCCCAAGATAGCTGGTGTTCTTCCCGAGGTTCGCAAGCTGATCCTCCAAGGAAAATACCGTGAAGGTCTCGAGATGTCTCTGAACGCCGCGACCGATACGGAGACTCCACCCCGCACGGAACCGCTTCCAGAGCACCCGGCATTTGACATGAGGATCCAATTACCGGAGGAGCGGCCAGTTACGGATTATCTCCGCACGATTGACTTTGAAAGTGGTGAAGTTAAGGTGCAGTGGAAGGACAGGTACGGCGATTGGGATCGCCGGACCTTTGTTTCGCGGCCGGATAACGTCGTGGTGCAGATTCTCAGCGCACCCGAAGGGTATCCCCTGGAGGCAAGGATCAGACTGGACACCTCCGTGGCGGTTGACGACCATGGCCAGGACCTAAAGCGTTTCTATAGTGAGCAGATCCGCTTCGATCGTGACTTCAGCGTCCAGCGTCTGATTCTCCTAGGCCACTACATTACGGAGAGGGGGAATGATGGTTATGCCAGCGTCACGCGGGTCATGCCGGAGGGAGGAACAGCGAGGGTTGAGAACGGCGCACTTGTTGTTCAGGGTGCACGCTCGCTCCTGCTGATCACCCGCGTCGAGTGGTTCAAGGATCTTAATTCAAAGCGGGTTACGTCACTCGCGAACGCGTTGGACGAGATCGCGCCAGACTACACGCAACTTCTCGCGCGGCACCGCAAGGTTCAATCGGAAGTAATCGATCGTGCTTGCGTGGATTTTGGAGGGAGTGCTCAGCACGATCTCAGCGCCGAGGAGATGCTAATCGCCCAGAAAACACGGACCGGATTGAGTCCGGCCCTCATGGAGAATCTTTTCGACATGGGCCGGTACTGGCTCTTCTTGCGCAGCGGCGAGTTTCCTCCCATGTGGGGCCATATCAATATTAATGTGAACCTCCAGATCTCCGGCGGCAATCCTGGCGATTTGCCTGAAGCCATGGACGCCTTCTCGCGCTGGGTGGAGGGTCTTTTACCCGACTCACGGACAAACGCAAAGAACATCTTTGCAGCACGCGGGACGCTGTTCTCAATTCACCCAACCCAACGTGATGGCGCGTTGGTGCATTTCGATTACGGCTGGCCGCATCAATACTGGGTCGCGGGCGGTGGCTGGTTGTGCAGCCCGCTGTGGGACCGTTACCTGATTACGGGTGATCGCGATTACCTGAGAACCCACGTCTTGCCCGGCTTGCAGGAGCTGGCTCTCTTCTACAAGGATTACTTGCAGCAGACGGACGAGCGGGGAAATTACATTTTTGCGCCGTCGTATTCGCCCGAGAACTGGCCGGACAATGCGGATGGAGCGCCCACCGTCATCAACGCCAACATAGACATCATGGTCTGCCGCGAAGTCCTAACGCATTTGATTCAAGCCTCGGAGATCCTTGGCGTTGAGTCGGAGAACGTCCCGAAATGGAAGGCAATGCTTGCGAAAATGCCGCCCTACTTGCTGGACACGGATGGCGCGCTCAAGGAATGGGCTTGGCCGACCCTCGAGGAACGGCTGGACCACCGTCACGTCTCTCATCTTTACGGTGTGTGGCCGGGCGACGAAATCGATCCTGACCGGACCCCGCTGCTTGCCCGGGCAGCGTGGCTGGCCGACCGCACCCGAGGGCAGGAGAATGCCTCCGCGCACGGGCTTTTTCACCGCGCACTCGCCGCTGCGAGGCTGAAAGATGCCTACCTGGTGAATTTCAACCTGAAACAGGTCCTTGAACAAGGTTACATAAACACGAGTCTCACGACGATGCATAACCCCCATCGGTTTCCAGCCCCCGACGCGCAAGGCGCTCTGCCGACACTGATGATGGAGATGCTGGTTTATTCACGTCCTGGCGTAATTGAGCTTTTGCCGGCGCTTCCGGATTCGTTGTCAAAAGGGAGCATTAAGGGAGTGATGTGCCGCACCGAGGCAAAGGTCGAGAGCTTAACGTGGGACATGAAAGCCAAAACGGTGGACCTCACCCTAGGTTCTCGCAAGCCCCAGGATCTCGACCTCATGGTTAGATATGGCATTGAGTCAGCAATTGGCCCTGCTGGCGTAATCATCGACCCTCCCAAGCCCGATGCAACACATTGCCGGCTGCGATTGCCAGCCGACGAACTTGTTACGCTGCATCTGCGAGTAGGAACGCATAGACCTTCGGACTGGGTCACGACGGTTGCGCCCGCGGCCGGAACCGCGATCAACTCCCTCTGAGGACGGAGCTGAGGTGGTTACGGGAAAACACTTCGATGTTATTGTCCTGAGTTCATTGGTAACGACGAAACGTTCATTCTCTTAGCGAGGGGAATGGCATGGTTGATTGCACAAGACGGGAGTTTATTGGCGCAGTTCTGGCAGGAGCAAGTTTTAGGATCCCTGGAGTTACCGCTGTGACGCCTGAGCCCGGCGAGCCCCTTCTGTGGTATCGACGGCCGGCGTCGGTATGGTCGGAGGCCCTTCCCGTGGGCAACGGCCGTTTGGGAGCGATGGTCTACGGGGGAGTGGAAACCGACCAACTCCAGTTGAATGAGGACACCCTTTGGTCCGGCCACCCCAAGGACTGGAACAACCCGGAGGCCAAGAAGTATTTGCCTATCGTTCGCCACTTGGTCCTTGACGAGGGCAAGTACGTGGAAGCCGACGACGCCTGCAAACACATGCAAGGGCCTTACAACGATTCCTATCTGCCGTTGGGCAACCTGTATGTGAAGTTTGAGGGGCAAGCTGGATGGTCGAACTACCGGCGGGAGCTGAACCTCGACACGGCCATCGCCAGTGTGACCTATGGCGTCGGGGGGGATGACTTCCGCCGGGAGGTCTTTTCATCCGCAGTAGACCAGGTGCTCGTGGTGCACCTTGCTTGCGGGCACCCCGGGGGGCTCAACTTTAGCGTTTCGATGGACAGCCTGCTGCATTTTTCGACGAAAGTTGCCGGCAAGGACACGCTGCGTCTCGAAGGCAAGGCTCCCACTCACGACGACCCCAACTATCTGCATACACCCGATCCCACGATTTACGACGAAGCAGAAGGCATGGGGATGCGGTTTGGCGCTTGGCTGAAAGCCCTCCCTGAAGGTGGCAGCGTTGCCGCGAGCGACAACCAGCTTACAATTCAGGGCGCTCATGCTGTCACGCTGCTGTTGGCGGCGGCAACCGGCTACAGAGGATTTGAGCATTTCCCGGATACAGGGGCCGAGGCCATAGGCGCGAAGTGTCGGGAGCGCGTGGAGGCGGCGGCGAGGAAGCCCTATAGCCAATTGCGGGCGGACCATATCGCCGAACACCAATCCTGGTTCCGGCGCGTGACCCTGGACCTAGGACATACCGAGGCCGAGGACAAACCCACGGATGAGCTGGTCCGTACGTTCGGGGAGACGCACGACCCGAGGCTGCCGGCTCTGTATTTTCAGTTTGGACGCTATCTCTTGATCTCAAGTTCGCGACCCGGCACGCAGCCCGCTAATCTTCAGGGGATTTGGAACGATGAGGTGCGGCCGCCTTGGAGCTCAAACTGGACGACGAACATCAACACGCAGATGAACTATTGGCCCGCCGAGACCTGCAACCTCAGCGAATGCCATGAACCGCTTTTTGAGCTGATTGAAGGGCTCAGCAAGAACGGCAGACAGACGGCTGAAATCAACTATGGTTTGGGCGGTTGGGTATCGCACCACAACGCGGATCTGTGGAGGCAGTCCGGACCCGTCGGTGAGGGATCGGGTGCTCCGACGTGGGCCAACTGGGAAATGAGCGGCCCCTGGCTTTGTGCGCATCTCTGGGAACATTACCAGTTCACCCAAGATAAGCAATTTCTCCGCCGGCGGGCATACCCCCTAATGAAGGGGTCGGCGGAATTTTACCTGGGCTGGCTGATTGATGACGGGAAGGGACGCCTCACCACTTGCCCGTCGTTTTCCACGGAGAATTCATTTCTCACGCCGGAGGGGAAGAGGGCCTGGACCAGCGCGGGTTGCACAATGGATATGGCGCTAATCCGAGAAATTTTCGGGAACTGCATTGAAGCCTCGCGTTTGCTTGGGATAGATGCGGAATTCCGGGAAAAGCTGGAACAGGCTCAAGCGCGGTTACGGCCCTATGAGATCGGCAAGCACGGGCAACTCAAGGAATGGTCGGTGGATTTCGATGAGTCGGAACCCGAGCAACGCCACTTGTCACCTCTTTACCCGGTGTACCCGGGCAATCAGATTACACCGCTTCAAAACCCCGACCTTGCGCAAGCCGTGGGTGTCTCGCTCGACCGACGAAATCAAGCTGGAGGGCAGCGGCGGGGTTGGAGTTGCGCATGGGCAATTTGTATCCGGGCGCGCCTGCAGCAAAGTGAACGAGCTTACGAGTCGCTGATCAACCTGCTGCTGCCTGGAGGTACGGGCCCCACACTTCTTGGCATCTTCGGCATGAGGGGTTCAAAAATCTTCCAAATTGACGCCAATTTCGGCGGTACGGCAGCCATTGCCGAAATGCTATTGCAGAGCCATGATGGCGCGATCAGTGTGCTTCCCGCCCTTCCCAGTGCATGGCCGGAGGGACAATTCAAGGGGCTCCGAGCACGAGGCGGAATAGCGGTGGATGTGACTTGGGCTGGAGGACGTGCGCGCGAGGCGGTTCTGCACTGCCGAGTGTCAGGCGAACAACGCTTGCGCCCGCCAAAGGGACAGACCGTTGCTGATATCGTGCAGAATGGCGCCAAAGTTCCCATGACGCACGAAGCCGACGGCACGGTGCGCGTGCATTTAGCTTCGGGCAAAGAATATCGGGTCAGATTCTCGTGATTCGCTCGGACCGACACGCAGGGGAAGTGAAACGGATGACACCTCAGTGTGAAAGCCCAGCAAGCGGATCGCGCTTTTTCGATCCGCCCAATGGGACAACGGCTTTTCGGTTTATTTCGGAAGGCTTGCATTGAATCCACCAGTTTATTTATTTGGGAGGGCCCGTCATGACTCGTCTAGGCCGACGTCAATTTTTGGAGTTGTGTGGAGGAGCCACACTCTTTTCTTATTGGGACTTGGACTGCCGTAGAGCTCTGATGGGGGAATCCGCGGGTCCCGACCATTGGCAGGAAGGCTTGGCGACTCTGCCGCAGCAAGCCAAGCCCTGGGTGTACTGGTACTGGATGGATGGCCTCGTCACCAACGAAGGCATTACCGCTGACCTGGGGTTGATGAAAGATGCGGGGATCGGCGGTGCCTACCTGATGACGATCGGGCCGGACTCCGTCCTCCTGAAGCCGCCGATTTCGGCCGGTTCACCTGAATTCTGGCAGATGGTGAAGCACGCCATGCAGGAGGCGGCCCGCCTGGACATGCAGATCGCAGTGGCAGTATGCGATGGCTGGGCTACCGCAGGGGGACCATGGATTGAGCCTGAACTGGCCCAGCAGAAAGTGGTTTGGAGTGTGACGCAGGCAGAGGGTGGCCGTGAGTTTGATCGCGTACTTCCGGCGCCTCCCCAGTTCATCGGGACCTTTCAGGATTCCGGTGGCAGGCCGTTGCCCTTGAACCAGCAATTCTATCGAGATATTGCCGTCCTCGCGTTTCCGACTCCAGAAGGCTTCGACGTATCAACAGCAAATTCCCGTTGCACGCTGACCTCGAACATTCCGGAATTGACGCCGGCAGTCCTGGCTCAATTGATCGAGAATAAGGCCGGAGCACCCAGCGTCCGGAGCCGCCAGCCGGGGTACATCCAAATCGCGTTCGAGGAGCCTTTTACGTGCCGCTCCATCACCTTCCGGAACGGGAGTATGCCGTTTCAGGCGAACCGGATGGAGTTGCAGGTTAGCGATGATGGCGAGCACTTTTCAACCCGTGGCCGGTTGGAGCCCCCGCAACACGGGTGGGGAGATAACCACGGCGAAGTGCCGAGCACTCAAGCCGTTCCCGAGGTGACCGCACGCTACTTCCGGCTCGTGTACGACCCCACGGGCACCGATGTTGTCTTCGACCTGTCCAAAAACACCGAGGAAGTGGCGAGACACTATAAGGAGTGGTTCGACAACGCGACTGCCGATCTGGTGCTCTCCGGCCTGGAGATTTCCTCGGCTCCGCGCATCCACCATTTTGAGGGAAAGGCAGGGTATGCATGGAGAAGAGCATCGCGTACAACCACCCAGCAGGTTCCGGACCGGCTATGTGTGCCGCTTAACAACGTTCTGGATTTGACGTCGAAGATGGACTCCCGCGGTCATCTTCAGTGCAGATTGGCTGCGGGCAGATGGACCATCTTGCGTGTTGGATATACGCCCACGGGAGCGAAGAACGGGCCTGCCGGTGGGGCCACAGGACTGGAATGCGACAAGTTCAATCCGGCCGCCGTGGAACAGCAACTCCAAGGTTGGCTGGGCAAAGCCATTCAGGCTGCCGGAGCGAGCATTCCGGGAAGGACGTTCAGCGTGGCCCATATCGACAGTTGGGAGTGTGGCTGCCAGAACTGGTCGTCGGTGTTCCTGGACGAATTTCGCCAACGGCGGAAGTACGATCCACTGCCCTACATGCCCGCCATGGCAGGCATTCCGGTCGACAGCGCAGACGCTTCCGAACGGTTTCTCTGGGACGTGCGGGAGACCATTTCGGAGCTGATATCGGAGAACTTTTTCGGACCCCTCCACCAGTATGCGAACGCGCATGGCTGCAGCCTGTCAGCAGAAGCGATAGCTCCAATAATGCCGGCGGACGGCATGTTGCACCATGTCCACACTGATATCCCCATGGGAGAGTTCTGGTGGCAAAGCGCGCATAACGATAAGCCAACGGACTGCCGTGAGGCGATCTCGGCAAGTCACGTCTATGGCAAACAGATCGCGCAAATGGAGGCCTTCACCACCGCGGCAACCACATGGGACGAGCACCCATTCCAGCTTAAGGCATTGGCCGATCATAATTTCTGCCTGGGTGCGAACCGTTACGTTTGCCACGTTTACACGTTGCAGGCGTGGCCGGATCGTGTACCCGGCGTCACTCTGGGCAGGGTGGGGCAGTTCTTTACGGGCCACCAAACATGGTGGAAACCGGGCCGGGCGTGGGTCGAGTACCTGACCCGCTGCCAACATCTGCTACAACAAGGGCAGTTCGTTGCGGATGTCTGCTACTTTACGGGAGAAGAGAGTCCTCGGCGCGCCCTGTTGCCAGAGCAACTCCATCCACCGCTCCCTGCCGGCTACCAGTACGATTCGATAAACCCCCATGCGCTTCTAACCCGGCTATCTGCCGCCGACGGCAACGTGCTGCTGCCGGACGGCAGTAGCTACGCACTCCTGGTCTTGCCGGGTGAACAGCAGATGCGCCTTGAAGTTGCAGAGAAAGTCCAAAAGCTTGTTGCTGCCGGAGCAATCGTCTTTGGGGCGCCGCCCGCGCGTGCTGCCAGCCTAGAAGGCGGCGTAAACGAGAGTGATGCCCGCCTTCGACGCATTGTGAACGAAGTCTGGGGTGACTGCGATGGTGTCGAGGTTAAGGTGCATCGCTACGGTAAGGGCAAAGTGGTGGCCGGGCGCAGCCTGGATAAGGTGCTAGCAGATGCGGGCGTCGGCCCAGACTTCGTTTATGAGGGCGGTTCAGGAATCGAATACACCCACAGGAAAACACCGCACTGCGACGTTTACTTCATTTCTAACCAAACGCTCGCCATGCAGAGTCCCAAGTGCTCTTTCCGCATCGGCGGGCGAGCGCCGGAGTTCATTCTCCCCGATTCCGGCAGAACCCTTCGATGCGCCAAGTTCACGGAGGAGAACGGCCGCACTGCTCTAGACCTCAAGCTCGCACCATACGAATCGGTGTTTGTCGTCTTCCGTGCTTCCTCAGAAAAAACGGATCCCGTTCACGTGTTGCGGTGCAACGGGCGTCCGATTGCGGTACCGGCGCACTTCGGTGAGCTCGAAACCGGGGTTTGGCGGAATCAAGACGGCGCCATTATGTTACAGGCAAGCGAAGCAGGAGTTTACGAGATCACCACAGCGTCCGGCAGGCTGCTCTCCGCAAAGGTTGAGAGCGTTGCCGAACCATTCCACATTCGCGGCGACTGGTCGGTGGAGTTCCAGCCAAACCGAGGCGCGCCGCGGCAAATCACATTGAACCAACTGCAATCCTGGGCCGCACATCCCGACGCCGGCGTGCGCTACTTCTCGGGGACCGCAACTTACCGGCTGGGGTTCTCGCTTCCCGCATCTCACGTTGCTTCGGGACAGGAAATTTACGTGGACCTCGGCAATGTCGGGATGCTCGCGGAAGTGCGCCTGAATGGCAAGAACCTGGGAATCGCGTGGAAGCCGCCGTACTGCGTCAAGGCAACAGGTGTGCTCGCCGCAGAAAACGTCATCGAGATTGAGGTCAGCAATGTTTGGAAGAATCGTTTGATTGGCGATGCGAATCTGCCGCAAACCGAGCGTGTGACATGGGTGGCGGATGACCGGATTCGCATGCATCCGGGTCTTCAGCCAAACGCTCCGCTCGCAGTTTCGGGATTGCTCGGCCCGGTTGTCTTACGCAGCCTGCGTGTGGTCAAGTTCAACGGGAACTAATCCAGCTATGGCGATTCAGGGCTCTCAGCAAGCCAGTTTCAAAAGCAGCTGTGGGCAGAGATGCCGGACAAATTCTGGTTACCGAGGGATGTGAAACGAGGCCAGGCCAATTTGAATGTGCATCCATCGGTTTGACGAACTACCTCGCTTGCCGAATCGAAAACATTAACGGGAGAGGTCACCATGAAGAATCTAACACGTCGCGATCTGATTAAGACAAGCCTGCTGGTACCTGCGGTTGCCGGGGCTGCCCATGGGGCTTTGGTTCATGGGAAAAGCATTGCGCCGGACGTGCCGAACGCAGCTGCCGCAGACGCTGCGCCGTCCGCAATCGCCGCGCCGCAGTCGCCGGGGCCCGCCGCTGGACGCGAGCGGCTGCTCCTGGATTTCGGCTGGCGTTTCCACCTGGGACATGCCTATGACCCTGCCAGGGACTTCGGATTCGGCGCTGCGAGGTCCGGCAACTTTCAGAAGACCGGGAATTTCCTGCCTGCCGGCGCCGCGGCGTTTGATGATGGCGATTGGCGCGCCTTGGACCTGCCGCACGATTGGGCCATCGAACTGCCCTTCGAAAACGATCCGGCCCTCGCCGCGAAAGGCTTTTACCCCTTGGGGCGGACCTACCCGGCGACAAGTGTCGGATGGTACCGCCGTGTCTTTGAGCTTCCCGCGACGGATACGGGCAAGCGGATCAGCATCGAGTTCGATGGTGCGTACCGGGAGACCATGGTGGTCTTGAATGGCTTCTACGTCGGCCGGCACACCGGCGGGTACGACCCTTTCAGTTTTGATGTTACCGACTTTGCCACTCCCGGCGGGAGAAATGTGCTGCTGGTTCGTGTGGACGCCACCTTGAGTGATGGATGGTTTTATGAGGGAGCAGGGATTTACCGGCATGTCTGGCTGGTGAAGACGCACCCTATCCATGTGAAGCAATGGGGCACCTTCGTGCGCGCCCAGGTGCGGCCCGATGGAGCTGCTCTCTCCATCCGCACGGAGGCAAACAACCACGGCGAGGCGGCACAGAATACGCGTGTCATCTCCACGATTTTCGACCCCTCCGGCAAAGCAGTGGGAAAAGTGGTTGCCGCCCCAGTCGCTATACCGGCAGGGGGAGACCAAACTTACGAGCAGGAGGCGGTAGTCAAGCGGCCCGCGCTGTGGTCCCTTACGGAGAGGAACCTCTACAAGCTGGTAACGGAGTTGGAAGCCGGTGGTGAGGTCGTGGATCGCTACGAAACGCGGTTCGGGATTCGCACGGTGACATTGGATGATGAGCGCGGCTTGTTTCTGAATGGTAAGTCTGTCAAGGTGAAAGGGACCTGCAATCACCAGGATCACGCCGGGTTGGGTACGGCGCTGCCGGACACCGTGCAGTATTACCGCGTCCGGAAGCTTCAGGAGATGGGCTGCAACGCCCTCCGCACTTCCCATAACCCTCCTACGCCGGAGTTGCTCGATGCCTGTGATCAGTTGGGGATGCTGGTGTTCGACGAAACGCGCATGATGTCTTCCAATCCCGAAGGCCTCAGCCAGTTTGCGAATCTGGTGCGGCGCGACCGCAATCATCCGAGCGTCTTCATGTGGTCCATGGGGAACGAAGAGGGCCAGGCGAACACCCCGCGAGGAGTACCCATCTTGACCGCGATGAAACAAGTGGCCACCGAGCTTGATGGTTCGCGGCCGGTGTCGATCGCACCCGCCCGGGCCATTGGCACGGGCGGCCTGACGGTGTGCGATGTGATCGGGTACAACTACATGGATCCAGGCGCCGACGCCTACCACAAGGCCCATCCGGAAAAGCCCGTGATTGGCACGGAAACCGTCAGCGCCGTCAGCACGCGCGGCATCTACATCACCGATCCCGACAAAGGCTATGTCGGATCGTACGATCCGTACACCACCACCGGCCGGGCTTCAGCAGAAGGCTGGTGGAGTTTTTGCAATGCGCGGCCGTGGCTAGCGGGAGGCTTCGTTTGGACGGGGTTCGACTATCGCGGCGAGCCCTCCCCGTACGGGTGGCCGAACATTAGCTCGCAGTATGGAATTATCGATACCTGTGGCTTCCCCAAAGACAGCTTCTACTATTACCAATCCTGGTGGACCTCGCAGCCGGTTCTGCACCTCTTCCCGCATTGGAATTGGCTCGGCATGGAAGGAAAAGAGATCGCGGTTTGGGTTTACTCCAACTTGGATAAGGTGGAGTTGCTCCTGAACGGCCAGAGCCTGGGCGTGAAGGAAGTGAAGAAGGATTCGCACCTGGCGTGGATTGTTCAATACGCTCCCGGCACCATTGAGGCTCGCGGCTTCAGAGACGGCCAGCCGGTGACGACAACCAGACGGGAAACCACGGGGGCCGCCGCGAAATTGGTGATGAGTGTGGATCGCCAAGAGATCTGCGCTGATGGCGAGGACGTGGCCATGTTTGCGGTTGGAGTTCACGATGCGCAAGGCCGCGTGGTGCCTATTACCAATAATGAGGTGACGTTCCGGGTGACCGGCGAAGGGAAACTGCTCGGCGTCGGCAACGGCGACCCCACGGATCACGCATCCGACAGGGGCACATCACGCAAAGCGTTCTGCGGATTTTGCATGGCGCTCGTGCAGTCAACCAAGGCCGGGAGCATCACCGTGGAGGCGACCTCTCCCGGACTCGCGCCCGCCGGCGTTACGATTGCCACGAGCAGGGTGACGCTCCGTCCCCAAGTGGCAGTTTGGGAGCGCGAGGTTCCAGTCGGCGCGGGGATTACCGGCCTCTGGAGGCCGTTACTGGAAACCGGTGAGACGGCTGCCCAACTCGCAATCGTCGGCGGCGGTAGCACCATGTTGTTCTCTTTCCGACAGGAGGGAAACACGGTGACGGGCAGCGTGGAGGGCACTGCCCCCCGCAGCTTTTTTGGCGCGAGCGATGAGCCCACCCCAATTACCGAAGGGAGGGTGGAGGGCATTAATATTTTCTTCAAAGCCGGAAACAGTGCTTATTCGGGAACGCTGAATGGAGATCAGCTCGAACTTCAGCGGAAGATCGATACCGGGTCCCGGCTGCAGCGGGCACCCGTGGTGCCGAAGGCGCCAGGCCCGGCAATTGGGCCGCCACCCGACGGCTCCGATCCCTCGATAGGGGCCGGACGGCGTGTTCCGCTATCCGTCCCCATTGTTCTGCACCGGGTCCAGCGTTGACTCAGGCAACGCCTCTGAGATGGTACTCATCCTGAGCTCATCGGTGTTGCCCTTGGCCGCTCGCGCACTGACTGTCGCTGATCCCGTTGGCGGTGGTGGAAACCGCCGTTTCTCCGGGCCACCCTCCGCCGTGCTGCTCGCCGCCCCGACGTCATGCTCGTCGTAGCAATCCTTATTTCCGGCAAGACTTCCTCCCCCTAATCGAGGAGTCACTCGCCCAACTGAGCTACAAGCAAGTTCAGCGTGGGGCTGGGTTTTGAATATCACCGGACCAGCGAAAAACAATTCGCACCAAACATACCTTGGAACTTAATGCCGGACTGTTAGCCCAAGTTCGTCACGGGAGGGGCGGGAAATAGGCTAAAGTCTTTGGAATCAGTTCAGGCTATCTTCGAGTCTGCACTACATTCTTGATCAAAACTGAGGCGGTCGGGGATGGTGATGCCGAGTTGGCACAGCAATTGTTTTTGTTCGGCACTTGGGGTGGTGACGCGCCGCAAGCGGATTTCCCGACCGTCGGTGGTGGGCAGAACGATATCCGCGCTGACCAGCGTGCCCAGCAAGGCCAACGCCTTGCTCGGAGACAGGGCTGAGTCCTTGCGCCTCAACAGGTGTTTCAGCGTGACCCACAGCGCATAGCCGAGGAAGGCCACCAGGATATGGGCTTTGGCGCGGCGCTCTCGTTGGTGGAAGATGGGCCGGATCGACAACTCGCTCTTCAAGGCACGAAACGCCGCTTCGGCTTCCGTCAGTTGAATGTAATCCTTCCAAAGTTGCGCGGGTTCGCCCGGCGGCAGGTTGGTGCGCAGTAAGTAGGCGCCTTCGCGAGCGCGCTGCCATGTTTGCCGGCCCTCGCGGGCTTTCCATTCCACGGCCAGCGCGCCGCCCTTTTCGGTCACCCCGACGTCGTAGAGGTCCGCGACCTGCGGATGCCGTGCCTGCAGGCTCCCCAGTTTCCGCTCGATTTTGTAGCGGTCTTTCAGTTTACCCTCGGCCACGCGCTTCTGGAGGGCTTGCAGCGCCTTTTCCATGCGCGTGGAAAACCGGCTGCGGATGCCCTGTTCTTTCGCCCGCCGCGCCGTCGAGCGGCACAAGATGTACCTCTCTTCGCCCTGTGGGGTGGGCAGGAGTTTCACTTCCACATGGGGCCGCACCTGCTCCCAACCGCCTGCCAGCAGTTGTTGCTGGAACTGCTTCAGCTTCGCGCGCGGCGTGCCCACCAAATACTGACCGCCACGCCGACGCAGAGCTTCCAGGTTCTCCTCACTCACAATGCCGCGGTCGAAGACCCAGATTCGTCGGGCCTTGCCATACTTACGTTCCACCATGCGCAGGACCGCTTCCAGCGACGTCACGTCGGCACGGTTGCCGTCAAAGGTCTCATAGCTGAGCGGAAAACCTTCTACGTTCACAATGAGGGCAATCACTACTTGCTTGCAGTCCGGCCGGTGGTCACGCGAATAACCGCGGCGCATCATCGGATCCTTCTCCCCCGCCCCCTCCACGTAGCTGCTGGTCAAATCGTAAAGCAGCACGTCGAACTCGGCCGCAAACAGCTCGCCGTAGCGGCGGGTGAGATGCCGCTCGAGTTTTGTCTTGTGGGGCAGCAGACGGTCCAGACAACGGTACAGGCGGGTGTCGTTGATCTTGCCCTCTTCGATCCCCAGCAAGTCGTCGAGCGCGGTGGAGGGATACCAGCGTTCTTCGATGGCCAGTTCGCTCCCCGGCGCACACAGCCGGTTGATGGCCAGCAGCGCCACGACGCGCGACTACGGCACCTCGGCAGCCTCTTCCCGCCCGTCCAGCAGCGACTCCCAGAAACAATCCAACTCCAGGCGCTTCCACAACTCCAGCCCGAGGAAGCAATCCCCGAACCGGCGCGAGCGCTCCAGCCGAACTTGATCGAGCCGCACGCGAGCCACCCCCGCGTCGCCCTCGGGAGGTTCAATGTCGGAGGGAAACAACTTCAGTTGCCGGCTCTCGCCCTGGGCGTTGAAAACTTCGATCGTCTTCAGCCAACGCGCTTGAGCCGAGTCGTTCAGTTCGCCCAAGTAGCACAGCGTCCGCTGGCGCGGACCGTCCGCCGTGCGCACCGTCTCCACCAACGACCAATAGGCATGCGTCTTTCCGTCTTTCGATCGAGAGTGCCGCCGCAGAAACATTCTGCGGCCATGCTGTCACGATGGGCGAGGGCTTTCAAGTGGGTAGGTCTGCACTACATCGGCTTTTCGCCAAGCCCGCGCTGCAACAAAATCACTTCCTCCCCGATCTCCCCTGAAAAAACCTAAATTCGGTGCCCCCGTGACGAACTTGGGTTAGCAGCAAGGTTCCTTAGACAGGATCAGTCCAAAAGTGTCCATCCAGGCACACAATCCGCACACAGATGCGGCAGAGATCAAGGTTTATTGGGGGTTTGAGGAGGTGCTACTGAGGGGGAAGTCAGTGGCTAACTCTTGAGACGAGGCGTGGTCGGCAGCAGCTCTCGCCAATAAATTGAGTACCCTCGCTCGTTCCACGAGCGCATGGGCCGATCCCTCTCTGTCGCACATGCCGCTGCCGCGTGAGTGGGCAGCTTCCCCGCAAATTCTTTGATGGGGGAGCTCCTTGCGAATATGGTATCGGTGAAACTTTCCGCCGGGCTTTCCTGATCCACTTGCTCAGCCATAGCCAACCAATGAATGAAACTTCCGCACCGTGGCCCGGGAATCTCATTGAATTCGACTCAGCTGAAAGTCTCGCGTTGAAAAACGTTAGGTTTCCTGATTTGTCGCCCAAGGTGCACCAATTAGCACATCTATTCTGTCCGCACGTGACTTTACCCAAGGGGCGTAATGCTTTTCAGTTGTCCTAACTGAAGCGTGACCAAGGAGGCGAGAGACTTCTTCCAGAGGTATTCCGGCGTTTAGCCACTCAACTGCCACCGTATCCCTCAGTTGGAGTGGGTGGCCCTCGGGGAGGCCTGCTTTGAGGAAAAGCGCGTGCAAATCCCTGTGCCACTTTTTAGTTGCGGTCTCCGGTTGAACGTTCCCGGCTTGCCAGAAAACGTACCGCGGGTTCGCGGCGGCGACGGCGAGCAATTCCGTGGCAAGATCGGGAGGTATTGGTACCGAGACTTCGACGCCGATCTTTGACCGCGAGGTAACTATCCGCGCCACTCGCTTCTCCGCGTCCTGTCTGATCTGCGTTCGCTCCAGGCAGACCGCATTCCCGATGGACAGCCCTGTGTGTCGCATGCATCGAATCAGAGCGTGCATCCTTGCGGCCTTGAGAGGGTCTGTGAACTCTTGCGGTATGGACTTTAGAAGGGCGGTGTATTGGCCATGTTCCAGGGGCAGCGGCGGCGATTGTTGGGCCTTGATCGACGACATGCCTGCCGCGGGATTCTTGTGGATGAAGCCAGCATTAAGCTCGTATTTGAAGAACGCCCGCAGGCGTTCTTGCACCTTTTGGCGGGTGACCGAAGAGGGATACTCCAGCTCCCACGTAGAACGAAACTCCTCCAGCTCGGAAAGGCCGACTTCTTGCAGGAAGTGGCGGCCATGCCTTATACAGAAATCTTGAAAGCGCCCAAGCTCACGCCAGTATTTCTTTAGCGTGAGGGGGTTCATATGCTGGCTTTCCTTATCTGCCAGAAACATCTTAATTGCCTGATCGACGGATATGGTTTGGTTGTTTTGGCCACTCTCACCTAGCGCGGCATTTTCGTAGGAGAATTCGACCTCCCGTTTGGCGCGCTCAGCCCCGGCCCAGGTCCTGGACTTAGCGGTCTTCCGGTACTGTTTACCGCCGTAATACCAACGAAGGTGCTTCCAGCAATCGCACCGTCGATAGAATTCATCTCGGTGCGGGCAGGCCGAGTTATGCCGGACATAAATCGTCACGAAGGGTGGTTGGAGGACGTGCGCCATTCTGGTGCAGGCTACCGATTCAGGGATTGATTGTCAAGAAAAATTGTAGCACAATACTAGCACAATCTGTTTCGAGGTTTCTATTAACTACTGGTATTTCATTAAGATAAGGCTGGCGGAGAGGGTGGGATTCGAACTCACGGACCGTAAGGCTTCCTCCCACTACTGATCCGTTCAATTGGTCCGGCGGGCAGGGGATGAACCTGCATTTCCGATCACAGGGACCGGCGTCCTACTTTTAGACGACCGCCTTGTTTCAAAACTGCATCGGCAACTGCGGCGTGGCAGGTTCGGCATCCCACTTCGATGGCTGCTTATTGAAGGGCAGTGATTCTGGCCGCTCATGCTCCAGCTCGGGCACGACAATCCCGAGTCTTTCTTCCAGCCATTCCGCTACCAGGCGCCGATGGCAACGCACATTGAACGACTCCCAACACAGAATGATGGCATTGGGGCCGAGGTCCTCAGCAACTTGCTTCGCGTCGAGCGACTCAAGCTGCTTGTGGTATTCCCGATCAAACAGTTCTGGGTCTTTCGCGTTCAATAGCCAGCGGGGGGGAGCAAGAGGCATGTACCGCTTTCCCCGGTAGAACCTGGGCACTCCCTGGCTGATTGCCACGGCATCTGGATGCTTCGCGCTCTTGGCAAAGTTGGAAGTCGTGATCATAACTTCGCCTTACTTTCGCCCCCACTGAATGTTATCACGAACAGACTGCCGGGTGCCGTACAAAGACGCGGCTGCCCTTCTTGCTCACCTTCCGAAACTGCCATTCTCTCGGGTCTGGCTCAGGCTGACCAGGTGCAAGGTAGCGAACCCGCCCGGAACATTCTGACCTGCGCTGCGGTTCCTTATGGTGCACCACGTTCTGCCCCACTGGCCGTGATGGCAGGATGCCCGTGCAGAGGGCGACTTCGAGCTTGGTAAGCACGTCCCTGATGCCCTCGCAGCCTTCGGCAAGGGGTGAAGGGTCATCCGAGGGGTCCCCGCCTTCCAGCGACCAAATGCGCCGCAAGAATTGGCCAATCTCGATGACCTCCGGCTTTCCGCAGGCGACTACCAGGCAGCGGCTCAGGAAGCGCGGCTCGAAGGTGCTCGGTGGGATCGTCCCGTCCTCGCCCCGTCCGTTGCAGGTGAAGATCCACATCACCGGCAGCGGTGTCCCGCGCTCCCAGCCACCCCCGAATTTCGGCTTCAGACTCGCTGTGCCGTCAAGCCGGGAGAGTAATTGAAGCTGCGCCTTGTCCGTCATTTGGTCTGCCTCGTCCACCTTCACGATATGAAACTTCCCGCGCTCCGGGTAATAGCAGAGGGTGTCGTTCAGTCGGTCGAGGGCCGCCACATCGCATTTCTGGCTGCTGATATGGTGCAGGGTCCCTGGCAATTGCTCAGCGAAGGCCATCGCCAGAGTAGTCTTTCCGCAACCGGGACCGCCGACCAGCAGGACGGCCACCGGGCGCGGTGCTTTCAGGAGATTTGCAAACAGCCGCTTCGGGCCTTCCAGCCCGATGAAGTCTTCGATCTTCCGGGGTTGGTACTTCTCGGTGAGAGGCATCGGGTATTCGAAGCCGTTCTGTTTGGGTTCGCCAAAGTCGATGAGCGTTTCCATAGTTAGTCTCCTCTAGTCCTCATCTGGCAGCATGATCGTGATAACAGGCTCAGGTGTATCGCCCGGCCCGCAGATGGCTTTCAGAGTAACGAGGTCCCGGCTGTCCAGCCGCTCGCGGTTGTGATTCCGAACGTACAGTTTGAAGAACAGCGTGCTACCGCTGAACTTCGCGGCTGCACACCGGAACATCCAGAGGATGTCCCATAGCCTGCCTGTTTCGTCCTGGCAGCTCACGCCCTCGGGAACTTCCACGTACTTGCCCCACACCGTCCGAGTCATGGCCACCGGGAATTTGATCCCGGCCTCCCGAGCATCTCTTGAAACGTCCACTAGCACACCGTCCTCGATGGCCTGAGCCCGGCTGTAGCTGCTGATTACCTCAGCGTCGTCCCAAAAGCCTCTCTCAGTTTGTCCGTCCATGTGATTCCCTCTCTCCGCGCGTAAGGTGCGCGGCCCCGTTTCATCATTCGCATCCTAGACCTCGATTTTGGTCTCGAATGATGGCTGCCTTTGTAAAGGGTATAAGAGTTCCGTTTTTTGCCAGTTTGCTGCCGCTCCGCCACATCAGGTCAATGAAGTCATCGGGAACCGCGCTCGCAGATTTGAACGCCAGTAGGTGAATCGTGGTACTGAAAGGCTCGTGGTCGTAAGCCCAGGTGTAGTCATTTCCCCGGCTAGCTTTCAGCAATTCGCGGGTGACATCTTCAGCCGAATGGCAATTTACCGTAACCTTCCTTATGGGTTTCATTGTCTTCTCCTCTTGCGACGGCCTTCAGTTAGCGAATTCTGGATTCCTTGGAACTCCAGCTTGTCGCAGCAGGTTGGCCCATGTACCATCGTTGCAGCCGGCGAAACTCGTTTGGCCCTTCACGTGATACCACCAGTTTGAGTCAACCCACTCCACCACCCGTTGACCGTCAAATGTGTCCAGCAGTACGGCCTTTGCGCCATTGCGCAGAGCCTCATTGAACCGTTGCCTTTCATCCTGCGCGGCAATCATCACCGCATGGAAACAGACATCACACGATGAGGCGTATTTCGCCTTGCGCCTGCCGCACTTGCAATAACTGACGGAGTATTTTCCACTCATTTGATTTCCCCTTTCGGTTTGTGTGTTGCTATTCATTGATAGAGTATATCGTATCTGGTTACTTATGTCAAGAACATTACGAGCGTTGCAAAAGATTTTCGCAGGCAGTCGGCCTGCCGCAAGCTCACCGAAGATTACGTTATGTTTGGCAATTGAATTGTCTGCAAGAGAGGATATGCTGGACTTGCCGTTATCCCTAAGTATAATAAACGTAATGAATTACGCGAAATCGCGCCAGGCTCCCCGTAGAGGCACGTTGGGGGCGGAGTATGGGGAATGGTAAGGGAAACTAAGTTATTGAAAATAAATAGGTAACGGCGGGGAAGCGCAAAATTAGTTGTCCTTTCACGAGTAACGGCGGGTTGGCATTAGAAAAAGTGCAGGTAGGCTAGACGTGGTGGCTCGATTGGGTCGTCCCAAAATCCCTTGCTGTTGTTTTCGCTCATTGTTCGTTTCTCTTCTCGATGAATTGTTGGATCACGGCTATCGCTTGCGATTCCGTGCCCATCGTCCCGATATGGACAGACTCTATTCCGCCGTTCACAACCTCTGCGTGTGACGGGCTCAACTCATTCCTGTGTTGGTCAACGAAGCCGTCAACCTGGGCATCGCCATCTACAACATGCGGCAGGGCGAAGGCATTCGTTACGAGACTCTGTTCCGGGACGAAACCGTGGGAGCTCTGGATGCTGTCAATGGCAAGGAGTACGTGCGCATGCTGCGCCGAGCTATGGATCTTGGCGGATTCCACCAAGTCATCTTTATCTGCCATACGCCACTCGTTTGGGAGTTGGCGGATACCGTCCTTTCAGTCGGGGGCGGCTCTGTGGTTATGGGCGACCGGGAAGCGGCTGTTATCACCAAGTCCCCAACCGGCCCCCTCGAACCCGCTGATTTCGCCTAATCTAGAGAATCGAGTGTGCCACTTGTGAGCCACGTTTCGCCGGAATGAAGAACCCAATCGAAAATATGGTCGAAGAGATTATTTGGTCTTGAGCGGGCGAGTTCCAGATCGATATCTCTTGCGTGAACACGGTTGTGTCTCGCGTGCGCCTGCTCAGCCGTACCAAAAGGGGTCGAGAATCGGGACCGACTGGTTCGTTCAAAGGCGAATTCTGCGTTCGAATTCGCGTGTGCCAAACCACGTGCTTTGGGACTGCAGAGTAAATCCGGGGCGAAAGGAACAACAAAAATTCCTCGGGCTCCACGGTGGTTGTGACCGTGCGCAATCTGTGAGAAATTTGCACAATAAGTGAGGAGAACCCTCAATCCCGCTTTAGAGAATTCCCCCTTCCACTCACCTAGAGAGAGGTTGAAATACAGTGTGCTGAGAACAAAGAAAGAAACACGGTTAGCTTGGGGTGGGAAGATTACCAATCGAGACCTTCGGACATCAACAATTTCAACATGGATACCTGCCGAGATACGCTGGCTTAGGGTGCCGTGTCGCGTCCCTGTTGTGCTAAAGAGACATTATGGTTCGGGATAGACGCCTCGTGCGCAACATGTCCAGCCCAGCTCTCAGCGTTGAGAGTTCCTCGGGAGTGAACAAACTTTTCAGGAGTAGATCGTCAACCAACTGTGATGCGTCGGCGTTTCTTCCACAGCGGCAGAGTTCATGCGCTTCTCGGAACAGGCCGTTTAGGCGGCTTCCAAATACCTTGGGAATAACCAAGCGACCTGCCTCCGAAGGCTCCAGTTTCAGAACGCCTCCGCCGTAGCTTCGCCCTTCAATCTCGGCGCTGAACTGGGTGATCGTGGAGAGGAATCCGAGAGCTATCCGCCTAGCTTCCCCGTCGGCTACGGATTGATTCCACGTCAGGGCATGTATGGCGTTCGTGCAAGAAATATGGGCCTCGTTCAGCACGAGGCGTGGCGAGACGCCACTCATGTAGGTCAAGAAAGCGTCAGGCACGCGACCTGTCTCGACGCGGTACCATGGATCACGCAACGCACATTTTCTGCGCTGAGGAATTCCTTCCCTGACGCCCTTCCGTAGGTACGACCTCAGCGGCTTGTCTCCCGAACCACGCGAGGGTGGACGCAACAGGAGGCAGGCGGCGTCCTGCCTACGCATATCGTCCAACGCCGTGCTGTCAAAAACCAGGCCCCGCACGAAGGCGGCGCGGCTAAGAATCGGGCTCGCGTATTCTCCCCGCAGGGACAAAGCCCGAAAGGCCGAGGGTGGAAGTACGAAGAAGCGGTTGGCTCCTGTGACCGCTCCTATGCGGATGCGTGCCTTTTCTGCGAGTCGGGCGCAATGGGTGGTGGCCGCCTTGTCGTAGATGGAGAGAATTCGCGAATCTAGGAGCGCCCTGAGCCACGAATCTCTTGGCTCCTTTCCGGCCAAGGGTTGGGTAGCTTGTTCGAGACCTTCTGCATCGAATCGCAGCGATGTACTGGAACCAATCCCCACGCGCACTTCGCGACCACGTTCGGCCCGCCGCTCGGCAAACACAAGGACACTTTCTTCCTCTGCATCTGGAAAGATACGTTCGTTCAGGAAAATCGCTGTCACCCTGCCAAAAGCATTTTGAAGAGCCTCTCGCACGACGCGGGCATAATCCGCGTGCACCAGTGAACCCGGAAGAACGAGCGCGAGACGGCCGCCCGGTGCAACGAAATTAATAGCATGGAGGACGAAATAGGCCCAGTAGCTTGCAAGTCCGGACAAACGATAGCCGCTTTCCAGAAGGGCCCGCGCAGCTACTTGTTGACGTCGGGCGGAAATTGAATGGTGTTTGACGTAGGGAGGGTTTCCCAACACGGCAGTGAATAGAGTCTGGAAGTGTGCGGGGCGCAACGAGAGAAAGTCCCCAAAGAAGAACTGGTGCTCGCGGGCACCCTCATTTAGTAAGGATTCGAGCCAAATTCGAGCCGAGAAATCTCGGTCAACGCCATAGACCTGATGTGCGGGGTAGGGGGCCCGCAACTTACGCAATTGATGGACAGCAGCGCGTAGAAACGCACAACCCCCAAAGCTCGGGTCTATGACCTTAGCCCGAGGCGTCGTAATTGCCCATTCCGCCATTTTGTGCGCAAGTGCGTCGGGCGTATAAAAGATCCCGTTCCTTCGGCGACTTTCCATGCTCACTGACGTTTGGTTCGGTGGCATCTACCCGAGAGACCTCCATGCGTATAGCCTACTGGAACGCTGACCTTGCAAGGCCAAGCACAGCGCTGATGATGTGATAGACCTGCCGCGCTGGCTCGCCAGACAAGATGACCCCGAGCTCCATACGGGATCGGAGCCCCGACATCGTGAAGTTGGCGGTGCCGAGATAGGCCGTCTGACCCTCATCGGCCACTGCGGCCTTGAAGTGAAACGTCTGCACGTTTCGCTCACCACGGCGGGCATCGAACCACGAGAGAACCCGGCACCGGCCGCCTGCTGCAAGCTCGCGGAGGCTTGCGGCTACGGCAGACGTACCCGGCTCAGCAAAACGACCAAGGACGGTGACAACGACACCGGCCTCGATCCGCTTCTTCACTAGGTCTGTGATTTCATCGGCTGTCTCCTCATCCCAGAACGGAGACGCGAGCACGAGATGGCACCGTGCCGAAACAATAATCTCGAGAATCGCGGCCCTTAGGTCACTGGCTTCGCGACGAATGTAATCCTCAACTGCCGCGTCTAGCTCCGGGGGTAGGGCAACACATAAGCGAACAGATGGCGCTTTCTCAGCATCGGATAAGACACGCAGCGCTTGCCAAATCCCCAACCTGAAACCCTCAGTATCCTCTAGGCCCTTTTTGGAGATGTGAAGCACGCCGCGATCGTCTCGCAAGACGCCGAGGTCCGCGAGCGCGTCAAGGGCAGCCGCTATCTCGTCAGAGGTTGGCAGTCGTCTTGTCACTCGCGAGCGAACAAATGCAGCATCGACGATAGACTCCTCCAGATTTGCCCGTAAGGAGCGTTCGAGCTCACGCATGAGCCAACCCAGCCGGTATGCCGCCAGGGCGTAGCGCTCTCCCTTCATGCGAGCCCATCCATCGCCCAATAACCGACAATACTCGTATCGGAGGAAACATCTGTCCAAGGCGCATGTCCGCCAATTAGAAACGCCCGGGACAAGCCGTGGTTAAACACCCGGCAGGAAATCTCTGGCGAGTGAATGCAGCCGTGGCAAGCGCCGCGATGGTCGATGCAGGCTGCGTCATAGAGACACTGTGTGGCGTCTGAACCGAGCGCCTCCAAGAACGCGGAAAGCTGATCGCGAGCGAGAGTTTCAATGCCTCCGAGACGAAAGGTGCTTGAATTATCGAAGACGACCGCACCGAGCAATGGCAGGAAGATGTACTCGCCTAGTGACGTACGCTCAAGACCCGCAAATCGGCCCACCGGGCGCATGGCCATGTGGGAGAGGCTGTGGATCAGGCCGAATAACAGTCGGCGCGTCGGTCGCAGCCACACATCGTCGTAGTACCGATCAACCGGTTCGAGCGCTCGGAGAATCCTTACAATGGGCGGGAGCTCAGGCGATGGTAGATCGATTCCGTTTGCCTGCAACCAGCGGAGAACCCGGACCGGATCAAGCGAGATGAATATGCCCTCGTGTTCGCCCTCTCTCGCGAGTATCGGTATGGTTCCCACGACCTCCGGCCGGCCAAGGCGCTGGGCGGCTGGTCGCTGCAGAGAAGGGAACGCACGAATCTGTATCGGAAGGTTCTTTGCGGAAAGCTCCTCGTACGTCGGCTCAAAATGCCGCCTGGTGTACCCAAACGTGGCTGTGATTACCGGTAGGTCGTCCACGAGTAGCAGTTCCAGGATGCCTAGGCGCGCTCGCATCTCTTCGATCCGCTGTACGAGGAGTTCACCCGATCCGCCGGAGTGGGAGGCTATCGTAACCGCGGGCCTGACTGAGACGGTCTGGCGGAATGCCAGGGCCTCGCGTATGGCTTTCTCAAGGTCGGGGCTCGTCGGGACTAGACTCTCGTCAACGCTTTCTGCCGGCTGCGGGGAACCTCCACTTGCCGCCTGCACGATGAGCCGTCTGATTCTTTCAACTTCATCGTGGTTTTTCGCCGCTTCCGCTGCGCGGAGCCTCTGGACCAAAGACCCAAGTGCCTCGGCACTCCGCTGGCTGGTACCGGGCCGCTGAGTCGCAGGCAGCATGCGCCGCAGTAACGATTGCTCCTCATCAACCACCTGTGTCACGGCTGGTCGGTCAAGGCGAAGCATCGATAGCGTCTGCGCATAGTACGTGTCGCTTGCGCTATACCGAGACGCACGCATTGCAATGCGGGTCACGATGGTCTCTTCGCGCGCGACCGTCTGTCCTTCCCCTCCTGCCTGCTGGCTGCGGGTTCGCATGGCCCTTTCAAGACAGCGGCCACAGCGTGCCGTCAGGCGGTCGACCACTTGTGTCTCACACCTCCCGCAGACGATCTTCATGTCCTTGACCCGCTCACTTCGGAGCGGCATCATGAGCTCGCCAGCCGGCCCGCACCGGGGACACCGAATCGGCCGATTACTGGGTTCGATCGTTCCATCTGCAGCCCGTCGCGTAGCCGGAATCCATTCTCTGATCGGAGCGAGTTCGCCGCATCCGTGAACGAACACCCAGGGGATTTGCCGAAGGCCGCGCCCGCCGCATGCATCACACCGAAAATCTCCCCGGTCGATATGGGATATTTGTGCCCGTGTCGGGAACGAGAGACGCGCGCAACGGGGGCAGACGAGGGCAGTGTGAAGCACGGTGGCCTCGATGGCCTGCGGCAACCCAACGGTGAAGCTGCCTTGCTCCGTCCGCGGGTCCGGGAAATGCGGGTCGACCATGCCACCGCGACTCCGCCAACGATCGAAGAGTTGCGCTATCTCCTCCAACACACCGGCTGCCCGTTCTTGATCCCAGGCTTGGGAGAGTCGCACGCCTTCGAGTTGCATGATTGCTAAGCCATCTTCCCAGTCCACGAGCCGCCCGGGCAGGTAATTGAAAAGGAGTTGCGACACGCCGCGCTGCATCACAAGACGGCGTTGCGGCTCCTGCGACGCTTCGTCTTCATCCTCACGACCCACTCTCCGCTCAGCGGTCGAAAGGCTTGGGCGCGCAACACGCTGCCGGGCTTTTCGATCCTCAGCCATTGATGAACCTCTTGAGTATAGCCTGGTCGGTCGGATCTGTCGCTTCGATGTACGCAGGGTCATCGACATCCCGCAGGCTTCGCATGGCGCCGAGATGAATGTTGAGCGCGCGCGGCATACCTCCCTGTCGTCGGGGCAGATTGACAATGGAACTGAACGCGTTGCGTGTTCGCGTCACCAGACGCTCACGGTACAAGGGTGACGGCGCGAATTCTGTCACGTAAGCATTGCTCATCCAGGCAACGAGCGCGTCGGGGTTCAGACACTCTGCGCCGACCTTTCCGTAGCTGTCCTGCACGTTCTCAACCGTTGCAAGTGGCTTTCCGATGCGGTGGGCCGCAACGCCCATGAGATAGCCGCAGAGGAGCCCCGGGACAGTTCGAGCCAGCGCAGGCTCGGGCCAGCGATTGACTGCGGTCGGGTCCACCAGGCGATCAAGGTATTCATGGAATTTGCCGAACCTGTCGAAGATGCTGCGGTCGCGTTCGCTCTGCGGGGTGGCAACGAAGATTGAAATGCCTGGGTAGGTACGACCGACGCGCCCCGAGGCCTGAATATACTCCGCGACGAGCCTGGTGAATCCTGCGAACACGATGATATTGAAACGATCCACATCCACCCCGTGACCGATGATGTTCGTTGTGACGAGACCGCGGATGCGTTCAGTGGGGTCACCGTCTGGGGTGGCGGTCCGGATCTGTTCCATCGCGTCGATCATATCAGCGATGTCTACGCCCCCGTTGAACATATCGATGAGCAGTTCGCCATGCGCCGGAGCAAGATCACGCAGTTCACGCTTGACCCGCGTTTCGATTGCTTCCGCAACTTGGTCCGACCCCTTGCGCGTGAGCACGTATGTCAACGGAAGCTCGTAGAGGAAAATGAGCGTGCGAAACTCTTCCAGGGAAAGGGGTCCCGTACCGTACCTTGCCATTGCTGCTGACAGGTCCTGCTCCGCCAGTTCGCGGGCGGCCTGGAGCTCAAGATACAGAAGCGACAGCGCGCGTGTTACGGCCGGCGTATGCTTCCGTCCGACACCCAGGACGCCTAGGAAGATACGCCCAGTCCTCGCGGTGTTCTGGCAGTAGTAAAAGGACTCGTACGCCTCTGGTCCAGGACCCGGGAATTGACGGGACTTTCGAAGGTACAGTTGCCACGCTTGCTGCTCGTAGTCTTCAATCGTTGCCGTTGCCGCGATGATTTTCCAGGGGCGGTGGCCCAGGCTTCGTGCGAGCTCCATGACCCCTGTTTCATAGTGGGCGTCAAAGGTGCCAAGTTCCTCGCAGAGAAGGTGCAATTCGTCCTGCACGAGAAGCGCCGGGGCGGGATCGTGGAAGGGTCCGTAGGTGACGTGGTCCTCGCTACACCTTTCTTGTCGTGTGCCGAGCGCGAAGTCTCTGGCTGCAGAACAAATCCGTTTGTTTACTCCCCTGAAGCTCACACCATGTCGATGGCACAAGAGATCAAACCTTCCGAAGAGATTCGCAAAGCGCTGGTTCTGGCCCAGCAGGGCAAGCTTGTCCACGGTCGAGACGATGATGGTCGGAAGGTAGCGGTACACGTCATCGTCTATGACATAAACCGGCAATCGCGTTCTCCCTCCGGGGCAGTGCGCGTTGGTGCACTGATGACCCACGAGCCGCAACTCTGCCTCGTACGTGAGATTTATGGGCGCAGAACAAAAAGGACACCGGAACACTCGTTGGTAGCGCTCATCAACGCCGCGGGAGACAAAGCGGGCATGCAGCTCATCGGAGATCGTGTTGGGTGTCACGGCGCTGCCCACAAAGTAACCCATGGAGAAGCGTGCGCCGCCGAGATGCTCCCGCTGACGGACTAATTCGGCTGCCGCGAGGGCCCGGGCAAGGCGCTGCAATTGCTGGAACGTGAGCAAACGGAGGGGAAAGCGCACGAGCGCAGTTACCCCGATCGCCTTCCCGCGGAGGCGGTCAAAGAACGCTTGCCAGACGATAAGGCCCAGGAATGCCTCAGTTTTCCCGCCGCCAGCGGCAAACCAGAGGATGTCGACGAAGTTGTCTTCATCACGGGAGAGTTCGGGGTATTCACGGGCAGCAAGTTCTGGAAGTTGGGACACTATGAACACGATCTGAAACAAGTGCCACGTATGGTGGGGAGCTATCGCGTCCTGCATCACCTCGTTCATCAGCGTGAACGCGCGCTTCACAAGCGGAAACCTGGTATCATCGAGGAGTTCGATGCCCCGAGCGAATCGTTCGATTTCTTCGCGGAAGCGGGCGCGAGCGGCGGCTGCTTCTTCTTGTTCAACTCGTCCGAGCGAACGAACTCGGCCTTCCCACACATCCGTATCGTATCGCTGCATCGCGTTGTGAATTCTTCTGAGGATTGGTAAGGGATCGCGGGCGAGGGCGGCGAATTCGGGAAAGGCGTCGGGGATCTCGCGCGGTTCCAAGCGCGGCACGATTGCCTGCGGTACGCTGTTTACCTCAAGCAATAAGTCCTCGCCTACATTTTGACAACCATCGACCTGTGCGTTGATGCCGATGGCCACCATTTGTCGGTTGTATCGAAAGCTGGCGGGGAGCTCTTGAAAGGTCGTGGGTCGGTGAGCATCTCGCGGAAGCCGGGTTTTGAGTACCACACCGTAGAGATTCGGGTCGACGTAATCGAAGCTCCGCCTGCTGGGTGGATCTGTGTAATTGATGATGCGCAGGGCAACGCGGACGCAGCCGGGCTGCGTGGGGACACATGAGAGACGTATGTCGATGGTCGCGCGCCACTCGATGGGCAGCGAACCGTTGCCCAACGCTGCGAGACGAGCTTCGAAGGCTTCGGGTGACGTGAGATCCGCGTGTTCAACAAAGAGCGCTTGTCGGCCAGGGTAGGCGCGATCCAATGAGACCCTGTGCGCTGCCTCCCTTATCTGACCGCTCAAATCGAGCGACACCCTACGGCGCTCTCGGAGTTCAGCAAGGCTTACTGCAACCCCGAGGTCGGAAATGCGCTCGCGAGTCCATGCCGGAATTAATGTCGCCTCCTTCGGTGTATGCGGCAGAGCAGTATCCGGTAGGCCTGTGGCTTGCGTTTGAGTAGGACGCGGGGCTTCTCGCCATATGACATGCTCTCGTTGTTCTTCAAAGGTAGGAAGCCGCCGCACGTAGACAAAAAACTCAGCCTCGACCGCAAGTTGCCGGTCAGAACAGAAGGCCTCGAGTGGCCCAACCCATTCCATGCCAATTGCTGTCTGTTCGTAGGCCGAGTCTCGGGGCAGGTCTTCCGCCAACGTCTCCTCGACACTATCGCCCGCCTCGCGAAGCGCATGCGAGCTGGCCGTGGGAGCAATCGAGCCATCGGGAACGGGAGTGAGGAAGCCAGCAAGAATGTGGTCTGCTGGACGCTGGTTCACGATCCGGTCGCTGTCACGGTCAAGTCCCTTCGCGCGCTCGGTGAACCGCTCTGCCAGGGCGGTTGCGAATGCGTTGTAGTCACGATCAGTGAATGGCATCTTCTCCACCCTCTGGCAAGATCACCTCATCGAGAACGGCGACTCGCGCCCCCTCCACCAACTGGCGGGCATTGAGGCCCCACTCGTTCTCTATTTTCCGTAGGGTGGTGGCGTCAAGTCTCCCAAGGTAGGCCGCTCGGACTGCGCGCGCGAGTTCGCGCCCGAACTTGCGGTGGTTGACCCGCCAATTTTGAATTCCGCTGTAGAGATCGAGCAGCTCATTCGGCTCGATGGCAATGCCAAGGGCCGATGCAAAAGCCATAAACCGATCTGGCCGATCCGGTACGGCGGCGTCCGTTCGATCAATTCGCAGCCATGATCGAACCGTCGCCAGGTCCACAGGATGCCCTCGCTCTCTCATCTCTTGTGCGATCGCTTGTGCGGTCGGCTGGCGGGCGGCGTAAACCGACTGAACGACCGCAAGCCAAGTCACACGCTTCTCGGCCTGCCTAGCAAGCGGGCCTTGGTCAAGCGCGTCGAGCAGTCGTTCGGAAAAGAGCACACGCGAGTCTTCCTGCAACACGACGATCTGATCGCCAGGTTCTAATGCGGATGCTTCCAGTGTCTTCAGCCGCTTTCCGGCTTCCCGGATTACCTCGAAGCGTGCGTGGAAATTCACCTCGATGCTGGATCCGTCCGTAAAAACTAGCCGCGCATGTAGAGCAGGCGGCGGCTGGCTCCTTGCTGCCTCGTCTGGATCTGCACTCTGTTCAAGCTTGCTTAGCGCAAGCGAGAGCTCGACCAAATCTCCGAATGCAGCGACGTGTCCGGAGAGTTCTTTGGCCATGACGCGCAGCACACCTTCGGCAGCGGGCGCGCCGCAAGATTTTAGCAGCTCGGCTGCTCGTTTCGTTTGAAACCATGCCACCCGGGCTTCAATCGGATCGACGACGAACCGCACGTGTACCGCTCGGCATGCCAGCAATGTGTCTATCGTCCGTGTGCCGAAGTATCCAGCGGTGACCGCAGCGCCGAATGGTCGGTCAGGCCAGTACCCCCGTCTGCCGGTGACGTGCACCCCCAGTTGCTCCATATCTTCTGGCGAAAGACCGAGCTCCTGCGCGAGACTTACTGTGAGTTTTTGCGCTTCCACCTCATCTCTGACAAGGACTAGCGTTCCGTAACCACCGGGAACGGAAAGCGTCGCATCTATGACTGCTCGAACTCGTTCCGCTTCCAGGTCGCGATTCAACATTTCCCGCCGGAGAAGGTCTCGTACGCCAGTTAGCATCGCGCTCTCGGCTGGCATCTGGCCAAGTGCCTGATCGTGTGCGGCCAGGAATCGTCTGACCTCAGGCGACTGGGTGAACGGCCGATATAAAGCCTGCCGCAAGGCCCACCACGCAGCCTTAGCCATCCGCACGAGGTCCGCGATCGCCCGCCCGCGCTGCTCAAGTCCCTCTATGGCAAACTCAAACTCGCGGTCTGCTGAGGGCCGATCTCGGCCGACAATAGTGATCCCGATTTCCAAGGAACGCTGCATGTCACCGACGAATTGCAGATGCACACTGGGTATGAGCCCTTCTTCGAAAAGAGCGAGTACGTCTGTTGGACCAGAGGTTAGAACAACTAAAGGAACTTTCCCGACGCAACAGTCAAGTATCGTTCGCAGTGACGAGATCGTTCTGCGCCCTCGCAAGCCCTGGGCATTCACGAGCAGCGCGTCTAATCCCGCAAATACTGACGCAGACTTCGTTGATATGCCGCCCTTTGCTGGAACGAGCACAAATGGCCGGAGGCCCGCGCGAGCCGCTATGCGACCGAGGACCGACCGGTGGCCTGGGGCGACATCACCTTCGGGTGTGACTCGATCGATGGCTACGTACGAGACGCCTGGAAGTACTAGCTTCCCCAGCTTGGAAAGCCGCTTTGCGGCCCTGGACTCCCAGTCCTGTGGAACGAAGTCCTCTGGGAAACTCCGCTTTAATCCACGGCTGACACGGGCATTGGTTCGTCGGCTGATGACTTCTTGCACACCATACAGTGGGGCAGAAGCGGTGAAGAAGTCGCTTTCGAAGAAGGGAACGATCCCGAGCCGCGGGTTGAGCGACAGCGCATCAATTCGCCCCGGCCAACGCAAATGGATCTGAAAGGGAAGCAATGCGAAGTACGGCATCTTTTGCCAAGCCTGCACCAATACAATGCAGCGGCAGTTCTCGATCGCGTCCCTCAGCGGTTCGATCAGCCACTCCAATTGCTGATCGGCCACATGGAGAAGCTCCGCAACTTCGCAGGCCATAGTGCGGGTTTATCACAGAATTGGTACGCATTTGAATTATTTCTTACGATTGATTGCCTGGGCAGCACCGCTAGGAGACAGGCTGCACCAAAGGAAATCCTTTGATACAGCTGAAACGAGCCAACGCTGAGATTGGTTTCTCAATACTTTAGGAACCCTGGCATTTTCCGACCCTTTGATACACATTGATGATTCGAACGGGCGGGCTTGTGTAAGGAAGCAAGAGTAGATTCAACCTAGCTTTCCGATATCAACGTTCTCACGCAAGCCTCCGGGCAGCCGCCGAAAAGGCTCTGGAGTCAAAAACCAGGCTGGAGGGCTGAATACTGAGGCGGTCAGGTGTACCTTATCGGTTGCCGCCGATCAGGAGAAGCGACGCGGGTTGACTATTGATTGCGTACATTTGCCAGCCGATGAGAAGGCGCAGATTTGAAGCTGAAAGCCGGGGACCCACGAGACAGGTCCGCGCTACGCTTGCTTGTCCCTGACCCGTTCGTGGAACGTTCCAGAACGGGCACTCGCCACTGCTCTCAAGGGCTCAGGGGTCGCGCCCGCGCGGCCGCCGTTCGCAGATATCAGGAAACGTTGCGCCACCCGCCATCTAGTCTGAAGGGGGGAATCGAAGTGACCATTGCTCGGTCGCGGGTGGTGGGGGCGAGTAGGGACGGCCCTCGTCCAACCTCTTCGCCGCGCTCTTTACTTGCTCTGCGAGTTTCTGCAGACCCCGTGTCTGCGCACTTGCATCCTGTCCCATACCAGCGCCGCACGGAAGACAAGAACGGGACAGATTTTGAAAGAGCGTCTATCCCCAAATCGTGAAGAAGTATCGGCCTGACTTCCTGGTGCGCCTGAAGGATGGCACCATGCTGGTGCTGGACGTGAACGGATAAGATTCGCAGGAATCAAAGAGCAAGCGGGGGTTTCTAGCGGAGTGGGTCAACGCTTGAACGGACACGGCGGGTGCGGGCGCTGGACATGGGCTGTGTCCTACCACCCGAAAGACGTGGCCGGTATTCTGCAAACCAGGGGCGCTAACTGGCTCCTGCCCTGACTTGCTGTCAGGTGTCCTTCCAGAATGCCCGCCAACTGCGCTAGGCTCACCCAGGCGCAACGCGGGCCGTCTAGTCAGACCTGCGGACACATCGAAACGTGCCTGCGGGCCTTCCAAAAGAAAATTTAAGTGTAATTAGCGTAATGAATTACGGGCCTAAAAAATCCGTGCGGGGCCTCGTTTGGCAACAAAGCTGTGTCGCGCGAGGGCACGCGGGCTGCCTAAGCGCAACCTATAACCGATTGTAAATGAGTTAAATACAGGTTAACATAATGTACGTTATCGGCCACAACCTGCTTGAAATTTATGGCTTGACTGGGCACGTTTTTCGCTGCTACAATGCCGGCATGGGCAAGAAGCCGATGACGGTCGCTGAGATGGCCCGTATGGGGGGATTCGCAAGGGCCAAGGGGTACAGTAAGGGGCAGCTCAGGAAATGGGGGAAGGAAGACGGGCGTCCGGTGTCACTGGACAGGAAGACCCTAGCCCGGCTTGAAGCCCTCCTGCACCAAGGCAAGAGTCAGGCCGAATGCGCGGCGGTGTTCGGCGTGTCCGTTCGGACGATCGGGCGAGCCGTGGCGCAGATCAAGGCCGACAGCACGACCAAGACTCGGGAGAATGGCCCCGCCAGCGCGCTGGGATTGAATCCTGCGCGGGTCCAGGCGCTTGATGACCTCTTTTCTGCTGGAAAGGAGTGAACCATGAGCGAGGAACCCGCCAGTGTGGAAGGACCCTCCCCCGCCCGGGCATAGAGGTGGAGCGAGCCACCATGGAAAAGCTGTGCCCAATTCTGTGCCCCCTCTCCCCATCAAATGATATGTCTCGGTCATACTTCGATCAACTCAAAGAGACCTGCTAATGCATTGAATCTTGAACACTAAGCGCTATTGTTTCTTATTGCGTGATATGTTGGGTCCAGAACTCATAATCCGTTGGTCGCAGGTTCGAGTCCTGCTGGGCCCACCAACACGCGTAGGCATGTCAGTAAGTTCTCCAACCTCTTCTGGTGCGTCAATTTTGGTTGGTCTTCCCAGTTGCGTCTGGGTTGCGGATTGTGGCGGACTTGTGCTCGAGTCGAGCGCGTCAGCCCAGGCGATGTTCGCCCCCGGAATCAGGTGCCGGTAAATGTCCACGGTTACCTGGATCGACGAATGACCCATCTGCTAATTCTCACACAGACTCTAAGCTCTCGCTTCTCCCTTCCGTGGTGAGAAATCCCTGCAAGCTTCTTGAAGACGGCGCGCGCAGGCGACACCGGCCAGCGAACCTACCACGCCCCCCTGCCGCGCGACAAGCTGTCTTGCTACTATTTGTCGCGAGATGGTCGGGCGTATAATTCTAGCCCGCAAGGTTTGGGCAGGAAATTTTCACCTGAAAGGCCTTGAAGACCTTATGATATCGGAAGCAAGAGCAGCATGATCAGGCCGTCGAATTGGATTTATGACCGAGAGACTTTTCGATTTGGAGCTCCTTGACTCCTCCAGGCGCTGTCTGGGCGCCTTCTACTGTGGAATCGAACGAGGGCCGCAAATTCTGCCCGTGATGAGGGTTTTATGCAATTAAGAAGAGACCCGATTACGCAGAGCTGGGTCATACAACAGGAGGCCGAGGATAGTTGGGCCCAAAGCGGAATCTGTCCTCTTTGTCCCGGCCATGAAGCGTTGTGCCCACCGAATCTTTATGTGTATCCGTTGGCCCCAGCGAGCTGGCAAGTTCGCGTCATTCCGCACCGGAATCCCGTTTATCAAATTGAAGGCGACTCCGCGCGACAAGCTGAAGGTCTCTACGACAAGATGCGCAACCTGGGTGCTCACGAGGTGGTGATCGAACATCCCGATCATGCCTTGCAACTTGCCGATCTCAGCGATGAGCAGGTTACCCAGGCCCTGCGCGCCTACGTGGCCAGAATCACGGATTTGAAGAAGGACCTCCGATTCCGCTATGTGACCCTCTTCCGGAACGTCGGGCCGGAGGCCGGACAAGAGCTGGAACATCCGCACTCGGAGGTTACGGCTACCCCTTTTATTCCGCGGCGCAGCGCCTACGAGTTGCGCGCTGCACTCACGCATTACGAAAACAAAGAGCGCTGTCTTTTCTGCGACATCGTAAAACAAGAGTTAGACCAACGGGTGAGAGCCGTGGAGTGGAATGAACTTTTCTTGGCCTTCTGTCCCTTTGCCTCCCGTGTCCCGTATGAGACGTGGGTCTTGCCGATCTATCACCATGCCTCCTTCGAGGAGGATGTGACCTCGTGGGAAAAAGAGTTGCAGCTTGCGCGTTTGTTGAAATCCGCTTTGCGCCGCTTATCAACTGTGGCCAAGGCGTATCACATGGTTCTTCATACTTCGCCCAACGTCAACGCTAAGCCTCACCGAACAGGCACTTGGCGAACCCTCGCCGACGACTACCACTGGCACTTTGAAATCCTGCCGATTATTCCTGGTAAATCCAAATCCTACAGCTTCAAAGAAGTTTACTTCAATGCGTTGCCTTCACCTGAAGTCGCGGCGAGAGAGCTGCGCGAGGTGGAACCCCCGGGAACATAGGCTCACAACCGCCTCGGGGACGGGTTTCCGCCGACGCCTCACACTCCCAGTTGAAAGCGGGGGGATGCGAGCGCCGCCACACTTGAAAGGTGGCTTTTTCTCTTTCCTAATCGCAGCTATCTCGAGGGATCACTTCCCAATGCTCGCCGCGTCAAAATCATTCTGCAAGGCAGCAATCTTGGGAAGCCACGATCGGTATTGAGCGAGCGAGAAGGGTGGCATTCCCTGCAGGTAATGATTCGCGTAATTCTTGCCGTTCGCTGTCCATTCGATCAGGAAGAGCCGCTTGCCGGAATGGAAGACGGGAATCGTCCCGAGATCGAGATTCTCATTTGCTTTGGTTGCGTAGTCCCCTTCGAGTAAAGTCTCTCCCGAGTCGGCGTCCCAGATGCGGTAATGGCCGCCGGCATCTTCCCGCGAGTCGTTTCCGGCGACCACCCGGCAGTGCCAGTTCTTGGGTTCATCCACCATGACGCAAATCGGCTCCTGCACGCGCCGGATGTAGTAGTAGGCGAGCTTCTTGTTGAAGTAATAATCCACGACTGACGCATTCAGTAGTGGCCAGCCATCCATGACGTTCCACCAGACCACGCCGGTGCTGCGCCACTTGTTCAGGCGTGTCATTTCAATGAAGAACTTCAACGCTTCCGCCTGGGTTATCTGAGTGGCCAGGATGAAGTCTTCTATTCTATCCGGAACCACCCCGAACAATTCCTTTGCTTCGTTAGCCAGCACAACGTTCTGGTAAGGATCTCCAACCGAGCTGGCGGAGTGAAGAATCCATTGCGGATTGTTCTGCCAGGGCCACAGGTGTTGCTCGTCGAGGAACCGTTTGAGCGAGGAAAGGCCCGGGCAGCCGTTATAACCGATCTCGCTCACAAACTCCGCCGTATGCTCCGTGTAGTAAGTACTTTTGAAATAGTCGCGCGGGCCCCACAGATGCTCTTCGGGCATCAGCCTGTGATCCCCCGTAGCCGCCACTTCCGGCGAAATGTAGGGCGAGCTGGGCAGATACTGCCGGTAAGGATCGCAGCGAAAGATCACCTCGGGTAAAACCTGCCGATTAATTTTGTTGTGCGCCGGGTCCAAGCCGTGGAACAAGTAGGCGCCATCCACCTCATTGTCGCCTGCCCAGAGGGCCAGCGACGGATGATTCCGCAGCTTGCTGACCACCGACACAGCCTCTTTCCTGATGAGATCGAGGAAATCGTCCGTGACCGGATAAACCGCGTCGGCCATGGCGAAGTCCTGCCATACCAGGATTCCATTCCGGTCACAGATATTGAAAAAGGCATCATCTTCGTAGACCCCCCCGCCCCAGCTTCGCAGGAAGTTGCACTTCAGGTCGACGAAGAGCGCCAGGATTTTCTCGTAGCGTCCGGCGTCGCGGCTGTGAAACGCGTCAGCCGGCACCCAGTTGGAGCCCTTCACCAGAATCGGCACCCCGTTCACCTTAAACATGAACTGCCCGGGCTTCTCCATGGTCGTTATCTCGGTGCGAATCAACTGCACCTTGCGGATTCCGATCGTGTCCTCGCGCGTGGCCACCACCCGATCGCCCTGGAGGAGGTCCGTCGTTACCTTGTAGAGGTTCGCATCGCCATAGCCCCGCGGCCACCACAGCTTCGGGTTCTCCGCCTCGATCTCCATCCGTCCCACGGGAAACTCCACTTTGTGGATGTGGGTAAAGGTGGCATCGCCACACCGCGCCACCAGCCGCAGCCGCAGTTGCGGGATGAGTTCGAGCTCCGTCTTCAGTTCATAAGTCACCACCAGCTTGGCGCGATTCCCCTCCACTTCCAACGTCGTAAAATACATGTCGGTGATTTCTTGTGGGGCATGGACCACCAGTTCGACCGGGCGCCACAAGCCTGCTGACACGGCGCGCGGCATGATGTCCCACCCGTAGCTATGCGCCGGCCGCCGGATCCAGTTGGCCTCCTGATTGGTGTCGAGCGCGATGACGGTGTACGCCGGGTCATATTTCTTGCCCGCGGCCTCAATGATGGGCGACCGCAGCCTCACCGTGAGCACGTTGGGCGCTGTCGCGTTCAGCTTCCCCGTCACGTCGAAGCGGTACTCAATCATGGAGTCCTGCGATTCCCCTAAGGGCTTTCCGTTCAGCCAATAGGTGGCGAGGCAGTCCACCGCATGAAAGCGCAGTTCCAGCCGGCGTCCGGCGATGCCCGCGGGGGTTGGAAACTCGCGCTGGTACCACCACTCATACAGTTCGTAGGATCGCAGCTTCGTGATGTTCTCCCCAAAGAACAGGTCGGCGGGCAACACTCCCTGGCGCGACAAATCCAGGGCCACCTCGCCAGGCACGGAGGCTTCAATCGGCGTCAATCCCAGGGTCTGCAATTGGTCGGGATTGGTAATGTGATACTTGCCCTGGGGAAAATAGAAAAGCTTCCATGTGCCATTCAGGCTGATGTGAAGCGGTTCGGGGGGCGGGTTCTCGCTTGCAACCCTCCCCGGTGTCCGCGCCTGAAGCCACGATGACATCACCATAAAACAAAAGACCCACGAGAATAGTCGAGTTCCTTTCATTCCAATAAGTCCTCCTGCGCGCAGCGCACAACTCGTCTAG
>Ga0315282_10001754_pt1 | contig 40496 bp, 32 predicted proteins | sample YL17G07_20_MG_FD_203693 | JGI IMG/M metagenome (GOLD analysis project Ga0315282, IMG submission 203693) | Sediment microbial communities from Yellowstone Lake, YNP, Wyoming, USA - YL17G07_20 | ecosystem: Environmental > Aquatic > Freshwater > Lake > Sediment | place: USA: Wyoming | collected...
GTCGCGACCTGCCGCCAACAGAACCGCCGCGTCTTCCAGTTCTTCTGCAACGCCATCAATGCCCACTTCCGAAAAGAAACCGCCCCTTCTCTGTTATATTGATGCAGAGCCGTGAACGGTTACGATTTCCTGAATGGCATGAGGGCTTGATGAGCCTGATGACCACACGACCCAGTTGGTGAGGTCTCTGGCGTTCTTGAAATCCACATCCACGGTGACTGGGAATTCACCCCAGAAGGAGCGCCCCCTTGTGGCCTTGAGCTTGTCCGAAGGGTCTTGTGTCATGTTCGTCCACGTAATATGGTTACGCGTCTCGCCCGTATCGGGGACAATTGTCGCCTTCAAGATCATATCGTCGGAGAGGCCCTTCACGGTGACGAAATGATCGTCCGGCACTTGGGAGGCGTTCAGCACGCTCGGTATCTTGTACGTGTCGTGACCACTGCTATCCACGTCGATTGATTGGACATCTATCACCGTCATCTTCACGTTATCGTCGAGCGTGCTGGCGCCCAGCGTGAATTCCAGGGCCAACTCGACGTCGCGGACGCTTCCACTGGCATTGTAGCCTTCTACCCAGAGGCTCTTGGGCAGAGCGGAGGGTGTGGCGTAGGAATGCGGCAAAGTCAGGGCGGTCCCCCCTTTTGTCGAGGCCTCCCAAATCCGCACGCTTGTACTCCCGGCATTGGCTTTCAGCGTCACATTTCCTGTCAGAGCCTCAGGACGAACCCTTTGCAGGACGATCTCGACGAGGTTGTCCTCGTTGGTCACCGGGCCGTTCTCATCCTTATCAGGCGTGTTGCTGTCGTTATCATCATCGTCGTTGAGGGCAAGGAATCCACCAACGGTCATTTCTTGGCCATCAGCGACGCCAGCTATGTCCAAGTCCACCTCCACAACAGTCAGGTTGATCTTATCCTGGAAGCCAGTTTCGCCGTGCGTAAGAACGAGCTTGATATCACGCAGTTGAGAGCTTGCCTGGTCCCCTCCCACATAGAAGGTCACGTTTTCGGTAGGACTGAAGGAATGGGGAAGGCTTACAGGGGCCCATAGAGCATCCCGAACCTCTACCCTCCCATTACCGCTGTACTCGACACTGAGAGTCACGCCGCGCCAGGCCTCAGGGCCCACATCCTCCACGTAATCCGGGTTCACGGGCTTCACCGTCAGTGTGCTGAATTCGCCCACTGGGATGAATCCGCCGGGGGTGGTTTCTTCCGTCTTGCCGGGGTCGGGACTGGAATACTCTTCATCTTTGACGCCGGCCAAGTCCATGTCCACGTGAACCACGGTAATCCAGGAGTCCGGGTCCCAGCCTGTCAGCGCGTAGCTGTTGTCACCCCAATACTGCCACCGCGATTTGGGATCACTCGTTTGGTACCCGGAGGAGGGCGACTTGCCTTCCATATAGATCGGCGTCGTCTGGCTGCCGGGAGTCCATTTCTTGGAATACCCAGTGGCCGTCGGCAGGACCCGGCTCGTCCGGGTCCTGTCGGCCCAGACCCGAAGGCTCTCCGGAGCCGTCAGGATCGCCAACTCGACCTTGTCATTGTAGTAGGTCTGGAGCGCGTTGACCGACAGATTGAACTGCACCAGGTCGTCGTCTTGGCCCTGAACGAGCGGCCCGCCGTACGTGAGATCGCCGCGGTTGAACATGTCCATCCAGCCATCCCCATCATCGTCATCATCGTTGACGGGGATGTAACAATATGGAGACGAAGGGCTGAAACCCATCTGTGAAGAGTGAAGACACGGCCCCAGTCTTCCCACAATTCCGGGACAACGCGACGGCTCGCCGAAGACTACGGAAAGCGCTGCCCCTGGCGCCCCCTTCTCATGAAAAGGTAGACGGCCGCAAACGCAACTGCCAGCACTCCTACAACGGTGACGCCGACTACTAGCCATGAAGGCCCGTGTGTCTCCCTATGGCCCTCCTCATAAGCCTCTTCCCGATAGTCTCGACCACGCCCACTATTCGGGTATCGCGACGCGAGCAGTTTCTTATAATCCTCGGCCTCTTGAGTCCTATTCTGCTCGGCCAAGGTGTCGATCAGTTTCGTCATAGCTTGATAAGCAAGGAAGAAGCGCTCGTAGCTTGCCGCCTTCTTCAGATAGTCAATCCCTCTCTCAACACCCTTCCCGACACCGAGCCGATAATCGTCTCCCAGTGAGTAATACACATACTTGGCGTATTGGCTATCCGGAAATCGCGATATGAATTCTTCTTTTTCTTCTCGCACTCTTTGTGATTCCGACGTCATTGAACGTCCGAAGGTTGTCAGCAAGAAGTCTCCATACGGAAGGTTTGCAGTCCGGGCCTGACCTATGCTTCGGAGAAATTCATAGGCTGGCGCGTCCGGCCCGATTGGCTCCTTGACGCGTATTGTCAGGACGTTCGATTCTATTGTGGCTTCTCCGGCGAAATCCACAAGAGTAGCTTTGATTTGGCGGACCCCCGGCGCTTCAAAGAGATACTGACCACGCTTTCGCTTGCCCATGGGATCAGGATGAGCGTAGAATAGGTATCCACTCACGCTCTTCCGAAATCCCGGATTGATGACTTCCTCAACTCCTATAGCAGTTAATAGAGGCCAGTCTGATGACTTGAACTCTGCAAAGGAGCCATCGCCCTTTGCTGCATATATCTTGGTCAGGCCGATACCAGGATCAATCTGTGTATGCCCTCTAATTGCGCTTGCAGTCCGGTTCGACAGAGTTATAGAAATGGGCATCGGCTCCATCGGAAGGACTTCCTCCAGCGCGGTTGAAATCTCCAACGTCAAGTCCTCAAAACCACGAGTTTGCTGCGCTTCAAGCAGACCACATAGACTATGCAAGAGAACATACACAATGCCCATATACATCGCACTACTTATTCTCATGACAGAACTCCTTTGCAGAAGAAGGTGATCGGCCGCAATTGACTATGTGTAGAATAGTATACCCTTCTGGGCTCGTCAATTCACTTACCCGGCGACGAACTCTGATTCCTGATCGAATGGATGTCAGCATCGCTGAACTTGCATTGTGAAGACTGCACAGGAAGAAGAGCATTCATGATTGTAGCTGGTGTATGTGCTCCACTTTCGAGGATTTGATGGCCAATCTCATGCACAACTGTTTGCTGTTCAAGGATCGTAGCATCCAAGCCAGGGACGTAGGTGGCGGCGTCTCGGATGTTCTCGAGGACTACAACGGATGCTTGGTAGTGGTCTTGGTCCGTACCTCCCGCGGGTCCGCCTTCGGCGTCCGGGTCCCGGTCGTAATCATAACCAAGTTGGTACCCTGATAGTATATACGCTGCCCAGTAGTCGTCAGCCTCATAGGAGTCCGATCCGATATCCGCCGCTGCGAGAACGTCCGCACTATTTGTCGTCTGACCTCCAAGGTTCCTCTTAAAGGGCACGTCGTCGTTCGAACCTGGCGCATCGTTGACACACAGGATGTAACAATCATCGAACACGCTGTTCAGCAAGCCAGTGTCTGGCAGCCTGGGCAACAGAGTGAAACTGTCATCATCTCTGAGTACGTAATCCTTGGACAAAGAGCAATTGCCTTGCACGACAAGATCATCATCGCCGTAATGGCCGATTGTCCTGAGAGGAGTGTATGAGCTTGCGCCGCTCGGCGTGTAAGAGCCATTCTCGAAATGACTGGCCTTGTCTTCCTCCCAGCAGTCGTCGAGATCCTGGCCCAAGTCGACCGTGGTTTCGTTGGTGCCTGAATTGTATGCGTAGCTGTCCGCCGTTCCCACTACTTGGTTCTGCTCCGCTCCACTTGTCAAGACGGCTTCCATAGAGTCCAATTCAACGTGCAGCTTTCGCCATACGGTGAGCATCGGTGAGAATACGACACCAGGAGGTGGCGCATCTGTGTCCGCCATCGTCTGGGTAAGGTAAGGCTCCTGGACCTTCGTGCTGTCCAGGGAGGCTGCTACTCTGTAGTTGTCGCCTGGTGCCATGCCCACGGTTAGAGTGACCCTTGCCTTGCCATCACCGTCTGTCACTATCTCGACGGGACTCAGGGTGCCCGCTCCGGGAGGATGGTTGTCGTTCCCGACATTGCCGTTTGTATCGATGACGGTACTCGTGGACGGGTCATCGACGTCGAAACTCTTGAAGTAGACGTGCCGGTTCTCCAGTACCGGACCTATGTATGTAGCCACCACTCGGACCTTCCGACGGTCTGGGCTCTCGTCCCCGTACGTCTGCTTATCCGGGAAGATTCGCTTGCCACCGCCTTGATTTGGATTAGCGTCCAAATCCGTGTTGTCCATATACTTCTCGAAGTCGACGCTCTTTATGCCGCAGACCGTCAGGTTGATCTTGTCCTTGAAGGCGGTGGCGGTGTGAGTCAGGCAAAGGGTGACGTCTCGAAGCGAGGAGCTCACGTGAGTTCCTTTGACCCGGAGAGTCAAATTGGAGGCCGGGCTGACGGGATAGGGCGGGTCCTTCTTCTCCGTGTCGTCCCATATCTCTATCCTGCCATCGCCCGTGTACTCGACACTCAGGGTCATGTCGGGCCAGGTCTCAGGGTCCACATCCTCCACGGCACTCGGGCTCACCGGCTTGACCGTGAGCTGGACGAAATCACCCAGCGGGATAAAGCCACCCGGCGTGGTTTCTTCCGTCTTGCCGGGGTCGGGACTGGAATACTCTTCATCTTTGACGCCGGCCAAGTCCATGTCCACGTGAACCACGGTAATCCAGGAGTCCGGGTCCCAGCCTGTCAGCGCGTAGCTGTTGTCACCCCAATACTGCCACCGCGATTTGGGATCACTCGTTTGGTACCCGGAGGAGGGCGACTTGCCTTCCATATAGATCGGCGTCGTCTGGCTGCCGGGAGTCCATTTCTTGGAATACCCAGTGGCCGTCGGCAGGACCCGGCTCGTCCGGGTCCTGTCGGCCCAGACCCGAAGGCTCTCCGGAGCCGTCAGGATCGCCAACTCGACCTTGTCATTGTAGTAGGTCTGGAGCGCGTTGACCGACAGATTGAACTGCACCAGGTCGTCGTCTTGGCCCTGAACGAGCGGCCCGCCGTACGTGAGATCGCCGCGGTTGAACATGTCCATCCAGCCATCCCCATCATCGTCATCATCGTTGACGGGGATGAACCAGGGCTCCGGACTGATCGCCATCGTCACGACATAATTATAACCAGTATCCGTGCTGGATCGGCCACAGTCGTTGCGCACGTTTACCACCGCCTTGTAAAGATTCACGAAATTGTAACGGAACCATCCCTCGCAGTAGAGATAGAGATTAGCCCGACCCGAGTCACACCCATCGGTATCGAGGGGCCGAACGTCAGAACTATCCCAGTCCCAATGATTGATGTAGGTGCCCGAGTTTTCATAGGCCGTGACGCCAACCCACTCATCGGGAACCACCCAGTGTCTCTTCGTCCATATGCTCACGTGAGGGTATGGGCAGCAGGCATTGGAAGGGGTGATCGGGAAACACAAGGCGACTACTGTCATAACCAGAAGTCTTGTCTTTGTATTCATTGGTTATCTCCTGACCTGCCTCGGTCGCGCCGGTCCAGGGGGTTGGGTCTCCTGCATCGATTGGCGGATTGCTGCGGCGGCTGGCGAGCTTGAGTACCTCTCCAAGAGCGCACTGCGGACCCGCGCCATCTCCGCGTCAGCGTCCTGCTCCGTCAGCGTTCCCTCCTCCATCTGCTGCCAGTAGGTCTTGAAGGCGATGACGTGAACCACCCAGGCCTTCTCGTGGCTTGGCCAGCGATTGACCAACTCCGTGCAGCTTCGCAGGGTAGCCGGGTAATCGCCAAGCTGGTAGTAAACCTCTGCTGACCAATAGAAGGCCGTCGGGGTGATAAACGGGTCTTCCGGCAGTTGATCCGTGATGATGCGCCACTTCTCAAGGGCCTTGAGGGTGTAGGTCGTGGCGGGCCCGGACCGGCCTTCGGTAGCGTCCGATTGTCCGCGCTCCTGGCGCAGGGCATAGTCAAAATAGGTTTCGGCCATGAGGTTGACGGCTTCGGCTAATCGGGGGTGCTTGGCGTAGGTGGTCAGGACTTCCTGGAAGATGGCCTCCGCGCCCTGGTCGTCACCCTGGCGCAGGCGCATCTGGCCCAGGGCCGTCTTTATCAAGGGGGCCAGGTCGTAGGTGGGGAACTTCTCGACAAGGGTCTTGTAGACCGCCTCCGCCTTGTCGTCCTTATTCACTTCGAGGAAGTAGTTGCCCAGGAAATACAGGGCGGCCGGGGTGTCTGGGCTACTTGCGTAATCTGTGGTCAGGCGGCCGATAGCCGCATCGGCGCCGGCGTCATCGCCGTGATAGATCGCCAAGCTTGCCAGGTCCCTCTGTGCCCACATCGCCCAGTCGCTGTTGGGCCAGGTCGCCTGAGTATAGTCGGCAATGGCCTGCAGGCACTTGTCAAACAGGGCAGGCACATCCTGGCCCCGGACTGACCCGCTCGCGTATCCAAAGAGCTTCCAGACGATGGTATTGGCGATGTTGTGCAGGCCGAGCGCCTGGGGCTCACTCGGTGGGAATTCCGTCAGCAGGGTCTGGATCGCCGGCTCGATCTTGCTGCGGTCCTCCGCCAGCACGCTTCTTATCGCCAGTGCGGCCTGGGCCTCCACCGCTTCCGGCGTGTCCGGATAGCTCTGCACCAGCAGTTCATAGACCTTGGAAGCCCTCTCGACTTCCCCGGCATCGGAATAGCCATGCCCGGCCCACAGAACCATCTTGGAGGCATCCTTATCGTTGGCGTACTTCTGAAGGAGCACGTCGAAGGCCGCATCCGCCTCCTTCGGGTTGCCAAGACCGATCTGGCACACGACGATGCCATGCTGAGCGAAGGCCACGCGGCCCTTCGTGGGCCAGTTGTCCGCCACGTACTGGTAGATGCTCAGGGCCTTGCTGTACTGGCGGAGGTTACGGCAGGCCCAGGCGATCTGATCGAGGGCCTCCGCCGCACGCTCATTCGCCCCATGCTGGGCGATGATGTCCTGGAGCGTGGCATCGGTGGCCTGGTCGTCGGCCAGATGGACGCTGGCGATGGCCACGCCCATCTTCAGCCAGAGCGCCTGCGGATCGCCCGGCCGGGCCGTGACCATGTCCTGATAGAGTTGGCGCACCTGGGCAAGCATGTAGAGCGGCTCGGACCCCTCGACGATCTCATGGATCGCACGAGGCAGGGACTCGGACTGAGCGTATCGGCTGAGCAACTGCTCGACGGCGTCCCTGGCCTGCGGCAGGCGGTCGGTGGCGATGTAGACCACAGCCAGCTTCTTGCTCGCGTTGAAGGCCGCTTCCGCCTCTGTAGCTTTGTTCCGGTCGGCCTGCTGGATCACCATCAGGCAGGATCGCTCGGCTTGATCGTATTGCCCGGCCTTGTACTGCCCTTCCGCCTGACTCAGATCGGCAGCCACGCTTGCACGCGCGAAGACGACCGGCAGTACACCCGTCAGGAACACGATGACATACATGACAGGGAGCGTTTTCATGGCATGGACCTCCTGTAAGAGACAACCATTCTCTCGTACTCGCTGGACACAACGGATCGTCATCCCACGCCCCGCAGGGCCTCGCATTGCCGGCCGGGGAGCGTCCCCACTCCGCCCTCTTCGTCACTGCATACCGGGACACTCGATCCGTTTTATATGTAGGCGTTTGGCACCCGCCCGATGTCGATAGAATTCTCGAAAAGACACGAAAAACTCTCGAACTACCCGCCCGCCCGCACCATGCATAACTGTCCACCAAAGCTCAGAATTGGAGGGTCTGAACTGCGACTTTTTTCAGGCCCTGTCGTAACTCCTTGCCTCAAAGGGACTTAGCTACTCAGGTTTCTTCTCCAGCTCCTTGAACGCTCAGTAGTCCTTGTACCCCCGCATCCAGGGAGGCCACTTGTTGAGCGTCACGCCCCCGGCCTTCGTCCACGGCCCGGTCGTGTTGAAGTTCTCGTGCCATTTGAGCGTCCAGAGCTCCTTCAGGCCCACCCTGCGAACGGACCAGTCGAGGAACAGGGCGTTGATGTGCCCACTATGCCGATCCATGCAGAAGCCTCCCATGCCATTCGCTGCGTAATCCGGCGCCATTGGCGGCGTGTCGTTGTCGGTGGGCAAGGCGGAATAATACATACAGTCCAGAAGCATGGGCACACCGGCAGTGCGCCGCAGCAAGAAGATGTTCGTGTACGATGGAGGCTGGGGCCCCTTCATCCCCTCCCTGAGCCTCTCCAGGGGATCAAGAGGCTCGCCCGGGCGTTCGAACAGCCAGCCATTGAGTCCGTAGCTGATGCAGTACACGCCTTGCTGAGGGCTGATCTCTGTGAGCACCCAGGCCCTGGCCGTGGCGCCTCCCATGGTCTCATACTTGTAGTCTATGCCGAGGCGCCCGTCACCGCCACCCTCGGCCCCGCCCCCTGTGCCGCCGTTTCCGGGCATAGTGGCCTCTGGGCATAACATGCCTTTTGTGCGAATCCCGTGGTACTGGCTGGACGCGTGCAACCGGTCGTCACTCCAGTCCCCAAAGCACCGCCCGCTAAGAATCCACAGGGGAGTCATGGCCACGGGCCTCATGGAATCGTCGCGCAGAAACCGGCCCTCATTGTCCTCGGCGACCGTTGCCAATGCGGTGTCCCACTGGCGCAGGTTTACCTGGCACGCCGCCGCCCTGGCCTGCCTCCCGGCCTTCTCAAGCGCCGGCAGCAGAATCGCCAGCAGCAAAGCGATCACGGCGATCACCACCAGCAACTCAACCAGCGTAAATGCCTTTCGTCTGGCCATGGCTCACCTTTTTTGACGAGTCCCGGACAGCAACCCTGTGGCGCCCAATCCGTGTCTGTCGTCCAACAGGCAAGGGACGATCCTCAGTAATCCTTGAACCCCCGCATCCACTGGGGCCAGCTTTCCGGCAGGACGCCGCCGGCTTTGGTCCAAGGCCCCGCCCGGTCAAATTCCGCGTACCATCTCAAAGTCCAGAGTTCCTTGAGGCCGACCTTGCGCACCGACCAATCCAGAAAGAGCCCATTCACGTACCCGCTGTGGCGATTCATACAGCAGGTCATGGGAGAGGCCGTGCCCTGGATCGACTCCCGCGGCGGCGGCGGGATGAAGGGCCCCCTCCAAGGCGAGCCCCATGGCAGGGGCGAATCCAGCAGGACTGGGATGTCAGCCTTGCCGCCGAGGGAGAAGACGTTCAACTCGAGAAGGCGACCCTGGGTCCAGCGAGGGTCCCCGGAGAACCCCTGGAACAGCCATTTGTTGTACCCGTAGCTGCCGTAGAATCGCGGCTCGGGCTTGATGATTTCCCAAGGCGAATACGTTGACCCTGCCGAGGCCTCCAATTCCTGCTCTCCCGGCGACCCGCCGAAACCGATAGGGGAGGAATGTACTCCGCCTGAGTTCCAGGTGAACTTGGCAGCCATGGGGCACAGGGCGATGCCCCGCGTCCGGAAGTGGTGCAGCGTGCTGGCATCTGCATTCGGGTCGTCCTTTGGCAGGAATGTGCCGCGCAGGAGCCATAAGCCGCTGTCGCCCTCGTTGTTGGTGGGAACGCGGCCTTGGCTTTCCTCCGTATAGAGGGCAAGAGTCATGCCCCACTGTCTGAGGTTCGATTGGCACACGACCGACCGGGCCTGCTTGCGCGCCGCGTGCAGTGCCGGCAGCAGGACCGCCACCAGCAGGGCAACGATCGCGATCACCACCAGTAGCTCAATCAGCGTAAATGCTCTTCTTCCGGCCACGATTCGGCTCTTTCAAGACACTTGGACGCCAATCCTGCGCGCGCTGATCCCTGTCCATTACTAAAGGGCAACAAGACGCGCGAATGTGACGGCGGACCGCACGATTTTCGCTAATCCCGAGTACCCATGCACCCTCTTCCCTGTGCTACGGCGTGTCCTCGGCCGAATATCCCAGCCTGCCCCAGGCCGCTTTCTGCACCCTCTGGAGATCGTACAGGCCATCTGCTGTCTTCGGCTCGTAGTCGCCTCCGTCGAGACCCTCAAGGAACAGACCGCTAAGGGCGGGTATAACCCTGCGAGGCATGGTCACAGTCTCACGCCCCTTCCATTTCCAGTACTCGGCATGTCCGTCTGCCATGGAGAGCGTCGCGCCGGCACTGTGATGGGTAGGCGGTGCGTTGCCCCAATCCCACATGGGACTAAAATAGGGCACGTAAAAACCGCCGCTCGGCGTCTGGCCATGATCTATGAAGACGCCGCGTTCGCCCGGACTTGGGCTCACAATGTCCGCAAGGCGGGCCCAACGCAGCACCGTGTTGCCAACGCGGTTACCTGGCAGGTCCCACCGCCGGTTGTAGGTACGATAGTTCTCCTCGGACACCGCCACACCCTCCAAGGTGGAGCCGTTTGCGGCGGAGAAGATCGAATACGTGAGTATATGGCCAGTGCGGCCCCGCGGGCAGCGGTAAACGTCCATATCTTGTACATAGCGCCACAGGGCGCCTTTCTCAGGATTCTCCATGAAGGCTGAACGGCTCCCAGGAAATGCAAAGGCCGGACCCACCCAGTCCCTCACCTGGCGAATGCCGTTCTTTGTCCCTGTCACACCGAAGGTGTTGGCGCTAACGATCCAACCGTCGTGGTCATCGGCGTAGGCGAGCCAGGCCACTGTAAGCTGCCTGAGGTTGCTCAGGCAGACGGCCCGCTGGGCGCGCTCGCGAGCCGCACGCGTTACCGGGATGAAGATCGCCAGCAGGACCGCAAGAATCGCGATCACGACCAGCAGCTCGATCAGCGTAAATGCTCTTCTTCCGCCCATGATTCGCCTCTTTCAAGGTACCTTGGACGCAAGTCCTGCAGACGCTGGTCCGCGTCCATTACTAAAGGGCAACAAGACGCCCAAACGTGACGCCGAATCGCGCGATTTTTCCTGTTCCTGAGTGCATAGGCATCACCTCCTTTCTGCTATGGCGTTTCCTCGGCCGGATAGCCCAGCCTGCCCCAGGCTGCTCGCTGCACCCGCTGCAAATCGTACAGTCCATCCTCGGTCTTCGGCTCGTAATCTTTGCCACCTTGGAGCGTTTCGATGACGCGAGGAGGGGGTGTCCGCGCACGAGGCAGGCCGGTCACGGTCTCACGGCCCTTCCATTTCCAGTACTCCGCGTGTCCGTCTGCCATCGAGAGCGTGGCACCATCGGCATGGTGGATAGGCGGGGGAGAGTCCCCATCCCACATGGGATAGAGGTAGGGGACAGAAAAGCAATTGGATGTGTAGCCCTGATCGATGAAGACGGCACGCTGGCCGGCACCCGGACTCACGATATCGGTGATTCGGGTCAATTTGAGCACTGTACTGCCGACGCGTTTGCCGAAGTTCACCAGTTCGACATCGTCCGTCTCCTGAGGCAGGTACGTCCCTTCGGCACCGCCGGCATTCGCCCCTGACATGACGCCATATGTAATGAAATGGCCGGGCCAGGCGCGGGGGCAGCGATAAACGTCGATGTCCTGGACGTATCGCCACAACGCGCCTTTGTTGGGATTCTCAAGCAGGGCGGAGCGGCTCTCTGGGTGCGAAAAGGCCCAGCCCGCCCAGCCCTCCAACGTCCGCCCACGCATGCCGCGAATTCCCCCTCCTGTCGTTCTGCCAAAGGCGGCACCCGAGACGAGTTTGCCGTCGTGATCGTCGGCGTAGGCGATCCAGGCCGTGGTGAGCTGGCGTAGGTTGCTCAGGCAGACGACGCGCTGGCCACGTTCCCGAGCCGCACGCGTCACCGGGATGAAGATCGCCAGCAGGACCGCAATGATGGCGATCACGACCAGCAGCTCGATCAGCGTAAATGCTCTCTTTCCGGCCACGATTCGGCTCTTTCAAAGTACCTTGGACGTCAGTCCTGCACGCCCTGGTCCGCGTCCATTACTAAAGGGCAACAAGACGCCCAAATGTGACGGCGAATCGCACGATTATTCCCGTCGCTCAGTGCCCGGGCATCGCTTGCTTTGTGCTATGGCGTTTCCTCGGGCGGATACCCGAGCCTGCCCCACGTGGCTTTTTGCACCCGCTGCAGATCATACAGGCCATCTTGGGTCCTGGGTGCGTAGTCGCCACCGGCAAGCATATTCACGAGTATACCGGGCGCAGGCGTGGGCACGAGCTTGCGAGGCAAGCCCGCCACGGTTTCACGGCCCTTCCATTTCCAGTACTCGCCATGACCATCCGCCATGGAGAGTGTCACACCGTCCGCATGGTGGATCGGAGGAGGGCTCGTGTTGCACCACTCAGGACGAAGATAGTAAACGCGAAAATCTCCAGGGCCCGACGTGGCGCCCTCATCGATAAAGACCGCCCGCGCGGCCGCACCCGGACTCGTGATGTCCATCAGACGCGTCAGCCGGAGAACCGTATCACCGACGCGCTTACCGAAAGACACCGGCTCGGGCCCGTTTATGGTGCTCTCGATCCGGTACGTCCCTTCGACATTGGCCCCATTCGCGCCGGATACAATCTTGTACGTGGAGGCGTGGCCAATCGGGGCCCGAGGACAACGGTAGATGTCAATATCTCGCAGATAGGGCCACAAGGCGCCCTTATTGGGGTCGGCGATGATGGCGGATCGGCTCTCCGGGAAGTGGAATGCCCTGCCCAGCCAGCCTTTCATTGTCTTCGTGTGGAACCCGATTCGCGGTCCCATCGCGATTTCTACCATGGCCTCGCCGAGAACGAGTTTGCCGTCGTGGTCGTCGGCATAGGCGATCCAGGCCATAGTGAGCTGGTGCAGGTTGCTCAGGCAGACGGCCCGCTGGCCCCGTTCCCGAGCCGCACGCGTTACCGGGATGAAGATCGCCAGCAGGACCGCAATAATCGCGATCACGACCAGCAGCTCGATCAGCGTGAAACCATCAGGATTGATTATGGATGATTGATGGTGGATTATTGATAAGTAATGGCTAATAAATGAGTTACGTGTGGCGGCATGGGCATGGTCCCTCCCCTTGTCAGCCGGCGGGGCTGAGTCGATGCGAGCGTGCCGTGCCTGGCTTTTCGCTTCGCTGCGCATACTCCGGCGCTCCATTCTACTATATGAAGGCGATGCCCAAAGGCCCGATGTGGATGCAATTTTCAAAAAACACGAAAGTTCTTTTCTCGCTGTTTCAAAAGGTGCATCATCAAAGTAGTATGGGCGCTGCCAAGCTCTCGGAGTTCAGTCGCACGATCCTCGATCTCTTACCGATATTTACCACACGGCACCCCGCCAAGGCAAGAAGAAAACGACCGGGCTCTTCCAGAAGGGTGCGGTCGGTATTCGGTGGCGGATTCTGACCACACCCGATGGAAGGACGCCCGCCCGTTGCCTGTTTTCTGTCGCCCCTACGGGGCTTGCGGATATCATTCGCTATCGGTACCCACCGTTGAAACGGTGGGCTCTTGCCGATCGCCCCTGCGGGGCGGCAGCCCAAGCCCGGAGGACGACAGAGACTAGCCCAGCGATTTATCGCTGGGCAAACCGGGGCCAAGGATAAAACGAGTCCCGTAAGGGACGAAAGAGGGGCAGTCGGCACACGGCTATGCGCTGCCACCGTATTCCGACCGCACCCTTCCAGAATGCCGAAAATACGCGCAGTAGCCATTCCTTCCGGGAATTTCGTATCTCCGGGTGGCACCGCCAAACTCGTTTGACGGTGCTCATTCGACGGGGCTTGCTCAATCGAAACCCCACGGGCAAACGAGTTTGCCCGTGCCACCCAAGATTGGGCCTTTCCAGGCGAAACAGGTACTCCGCTTGGCGATGCCACCCGGATTGCTGCCACTTGCTACGAAGAACTCAACTGGAATCATGTAGAAGCACGTGGTCGAGAGTGGAGTCTCACGGCGCGCGGGGCATCGGTTGCGGCTTACGGGTTTCCGTTCCCGGTTTTGGCGGCGGAGTTAAGGCTCTTGATGAGGGCGGGCAGCTCGCTGAGCCGGCGGACTCGCAATGTGCCGGGGGGCGGATTCTTGCCGGTGTTGGTGTAGGCTTCTTTGAGCACGGCCGTCATGCCATTCTCCAGGGCGGGCTTGATATCGTTGTCGATCCGGTCCCCGACCACCAGGATCTTCGTGACGGGCTCGCCGATCCGCTCGGCGGCGATGCGGAAGATCTCCCGGCTGGGCTTGCGGACATCCACCTCGTGCGAGTAGAGCTGCATCGTGAAGAAGCCCAGGATGCCCAGCATCTGCAAGTGTTTCTCCAGGGAGAAGCGGCTGACGAAGGTGTTGGAGACGATGCCGAGCTTCAGGCCCAGGCTCTGAAGCTTTTCGAGCGTCTGCTGGATGTCCTCCTCGACCTGCGCGCAGCGGCTCAGAGGCTCGTACCAGAGCCATGCGAATTGCTCCCACTGCTGGGGGGAGAGCTTCACGCCCTTCCTGGCGCCGACGGTCTGGAGCACCTCGCGCGAGTTGAAGTCTCTGTGGGTGATGTCGGCCATCACGTACCGCAGGCGCAGGCGCACGAGATTCAGGACAAAGTGGCACGGGAATGCGCCGGCGTGCTGGGCGTGCTCTCGCAGGTAGGCGTGGGTCGCCCTGGCGCCTTGAAGGAACGCTCTGGTCGTATTGACCCGACCGAAGTTCAGAATCGTATCGCCGAGGTCGAACAGGACGGCTGTGATTCTGTTATCGGGCATCTTCCGTTTCTTCCGGACTCGCTCATGATTCAAGGAAATCCCAAAGCTGATTTCCTTGAATGATAAGCCTAACCTCCATTCTGCAAAAGTCCAGTCTCTTCTTTCGGCAGGGCAAGCGCAAAGTCCCGGAAGGAGACGTAGTGAATGCGCCTGCCGGGTGGCATCGTCAGGGCCGAGGGCCTTGGCGATGATCCTACGCAGGGGAAGATCGCCATCGCCAAGCTTCGCTTGACGATGCCACCCACCACATTGGGCGACTTTGCGTTTGCCCTGCTTCTTTCGGACGCCGGTGGTGTGGGCGAACAGGTCCCGCTCACGTGGCCCTCGGCGGCGGCACCTGGCCCTTGAAGGCCTGATGCACCCACTGATGCATCTCCTCATCGGAGATGACGGAGATCCGCTCGGCCGCATACTCGGCGTCGATCCGGTCCTTGATCCACGTGATGCGCGAGTCGTGCTTGGGAACCTGCACGTCGTAATGGCTCTCCACCCAGTGCTTGATTCCGGCCGCCCCGGTCTTATCCGCGATGGCCACGCCGACGGGACGGTTCAGCAGCTTGAGCGTGTCGAAGCAATTGTAGATCTCCTCATTCTTCAACAGGCCGTCCGCATGGATGCCGGCGCGGGTGACGTTGAAGTCCTTGCCGACCAGCGGGTAATTGCGCGGGATCTCGAAGCCCAGCTCCTTGTGAGCGTAGTCGGCCAGCTCGGTGATCGCGGCGTAGTTGACCCTCGGGATCATGCCTTTCAACTGGGCGTGCTCGATGACCAGAGCCTCCAGGGGGGAGTTGCCGGTTCGCTCGCCGCAGCCGAAGATGGCGGCGTTGACGGCGGCGCAGCCGTAGAGCCACGCCGTTGTGGCGTCCACGAGCACCTTGTGGAAGTCGTTGTGCCCGTGCCACTCCAGGTGCTCGGGGCGGACCCCGATCTTTCGCAGGCCGCGGATCAGCTTCGGGACGCTTCTGGGCAGGGCGGCGTCCGGCCAGGGCACTCCAAAGCCCAGCGTGTCGCAGAGGCGGATCTTGACCGGTTGCTGGTACTGCTCCGAGACCTTGAGCAATTCGTTGGCGAAGGGCAGGATGAAGCCGTCGAAGTCCGCTCGCGTGACATCCTCGAAGTGGCAGCGAGGCAGCACGCCGCTGTCGAGCGAGGCCTTGACGATATCGAGATAGCCACTCAGCGCCTGCGACCGCGTCGCGCGGAGCTTCAGGAAGATGTGGTAATCGCTGGCCGAGGTCAGGATGCCGGTCTCCCGAAGTCCCATCTGGGCCACGAGCTTGAAGTCGGCCGCCACGGCTCGAATCCAGCCGGTGATCTCCGGGTACTTGTAGCCCCGTTCCTTGCACAACTCGACGGCCTTGCGGTCCCTGTCGGAGTACAGGAAGAACTCGCACTGGCGGATCAGGCCGGCGCCGCCGTCGATCTGATGGAGCAGGTCGAAGATGCGCAGGATCTGCTCGGGCGTGTACGGCGGCCGGGCCTGCTGGCCGTCCCGGAAGGTCGTGTCCGTGATCCAGATGTCTTCCGGAACCTCACGCTCGACGCTCTGGCCGTCGAAGACGATCTTGGGAAACTCACTGTATGGGAACACGTCCCGGTACAGGTTCGGCTCGTTCACATCTTTAAGTCTGAGATTCTGTTCTGTCATAGTGTATCCCCCAGGACCTTATCGGCAGATAAGGGCCCGGTCTTGTCTTGGGGAGCCTGCCTGCCGCGCCGTCTGCAAGATGGGCTCAGTGGCCGAGATGGGACTCGAACCCATACGCCCTTTCGAGCAGGGGATTTTAAGTCCCCAGCGTCTGCCATTCCGCCACTCGGCCGGCAGAGTTGCTACACGAGTCCAGCAAGAGACCGGTTTTCACGCGTCCGGAGCAGCCCCCTGGCGGCCCGGGTCGCCGGGACCTGCTGGGACATCATCGCCAGATACGCGACTGCGGCCCCCCTGGTGCGCCGGATGCGATATTATAGTCGCCGCCGGGTCATTCTCCAAGAGAAAAAAGTTCATCCTCCGGATGAATTCGGGGTCGCCCTTTTCCGGGTGCCGAGGTCGTATCATCACCGGTTTTACCGTCGTAGTCGAGCCAGTGCGCGGCGTGGATGGAGCCGGCGCAGCAGGCGTCCCCAGCGGTCGATCAGCCGGGTCAGCCGCACACTGTAATCGAGCGTTCGCAGCTCGGGATCTTTGGGTTGTGCCGCTCTGGCCTTGGCGATCATGTCCGCCGCCTTGGCCGCCTTGCCGGCCGCCAGATACGCCAGGGCGGAGTCCTTCAACGCTGCGGCGTGTGTGCCGTCGAGGTCCACCGCCCGAGTGAAGAACCGCACGGCATCCTCGAAATATCCTTTGGCCGCAGCGGCGAGCCCCAGATAGTAGTAGGCGTCGGCGCTGCTCTTGTCCAAGCCGGTCGCGCGCAACAGGCACTGCGTCGCGTGGTCCGGGTCGCCGATCGTCAGGAACATCGACCCCATCGATGTCAGCGTCCCTGCATCGTCCACATCGAGATCGAGCTCCTTCAGCAGATGGGTCCTCGCCTCGCGCGTGTCCTGCCGAGCCAGGGCATGCTGAGCTATCCGGTAGTGCGGGCCGGGCAACTCCGGATTCTTCTCCAGCGTCTGCTGGAACAGGCTCATCGCTGTCTCGTTCTCACCGCGGTCGAACGCAAGCTCGCCCAGGTAGAACAACGCAGGCGCAAAATTCGGGTCGACTTCCAGAATGCGATGCAGCTTCTCGCTGGCCGACTCGATCTCGCCGAGCTCCAGTTGAAACAGGGCGAAGTCCATGACCACGTCGGCGTCGCCCGGATTGGCCCGCAGCTCGGAGAGGAAGTGCTCGCGGGCGCGGTCGCGATCGCCGTCGGACCAGTAGGCCTGGGCGATCCGATAGTGGATTTGCGGATGTGACGGCTCCAGCTCGGCCGTCCGCAGCCAGCAGCGGACCGCCTTCTTGTACTGGCCCCGGGCAAACAGGCTGTTGCCGATGTTGTAGTAACAGAGAGGGCAATCCGCTTCGATTTGCTGGGCGAGATAGAACATCTGCTCGGCCAGATCGTGCTGGCCCATCTCCGCGTACGTGATGATGCGATTGCAGTAGCAGGGCTCGAACCTCGCGTCCTGCTGCTCGATCTCCTCGAAGGTCGCCAGGGCGCGGTCGTACAATCCCGTGCGGGTGTAGTCCACGCCCAGGGCGTTGAGGATCTCCAAGTCATTGGGGCTCAGTTGCAGCGCGGTTTCGTACTCGCTGATGGCCTCCTCGAACCGGTTGATCGCGTCGAGCGTCAGGCCTTTGTTGAAGTGCCATGCGCTATTGGTCGGGTTGATTTCCAGGGCGCGATCGAGCTCGGCGAGGGCCTGGGCCATCTTGCCATCCTCGTACAACTCGTGCGCCTTGCGCGCGTTGCGTTCGGCTCTATCGTAAGGACCGGAATCCGCGCCGTCGAACAGCATATACGCCGTGCACCTCCACGACCAATATTAAACCCTGATTCGCTCGTGTTATCGCCCATCGCAGGATGCGGCCTTAGCACTTTTGTCGCCGGTGCATTTGTTTTTGTGGCCGGCGGGATTGTGCTGGCCAAACGAGCGATAAACCTTTATAATACTTGGGCTTAGCGTGGTGAACCGGCGTGTTTCGGCGTGCGGGCCGCGTCGCAGCCGTTGTTTTTCCGGTTGCCGCGGACCCACGGTCTTATAACCGGGCTTGTGCAAAATGGGCGTCGCGCTTCGCACGATTGAAGGAAATTTACAGAAGGCCGGCTATAATATGGATGTGGCAAAGGGCACACGATCGCGTCGGTTTTGTGTGCGTACGTCGTGCCGCGGGTCGTTTGGAGAGCCAGAGCTATGATCGAGCAGATCAAAGGCCGGATCGCAGCCGGCGAAGGAAAGTACGCCATCGTCGTCAGCAGATTCAACGACTTCATCACGTCGAAGCTGCTGGAAGGGGCCATCGATTGTCTGCAGCGCCACGGTGCCTCTGACACTCAGATCCGCGTCGTCTGGGTCCCCGGCGCATGCGAGATCACGATCGCGGCCAAGAAGCTGGCCGCCGGCGGCCGCTACGTCGCCGTCCTGTGCCTCGGCGCGGTGATCCGGGGCCAGACCAGTCACTACGAGGCGGTCTGCCAGCAGGTGATTCGCGGTGTCGGGCAGATCAACTACGATACGGGCGTGCCGGCGATCTTCGGCGTGCTGACCTGCGAGACGCTCGAGCAAGCTATCGAGCGGGCGGGCACGAAGATGGGCAACGCCGGAGCCGACGCGGCCGTCACCGCCATGGAAATGGCCCACGTGTTGGAGCAACTGGGATAGCACCGGCGCGGACCGCTCAACCGCGCCGCAGGCGGACCGGCTGATCGGCCGCCAAGTGCACGGAGTGAACAAGAAACGGACCCAATGATTCGTCCACGCACGGACGCCTACATTCAAATGCGTACCGACAAACGAACCAGAGCCAGAGAGCTCGCCATGCAGGCGCTCTATCAGCTTGACGTCCAGGGCTCCGACCTGCTGCCGCGTCTGATGGGGGATTTCTTTTTCGAGGAGGAGCGCGACGAGCAGACTCGCACGCTGGCGTGGGAGTGGACGAACGGGACCTGGGCGAAGGCCGCCGAGTGCGACGACATCATCGGCGGCTCGACCATCCGCTGGCAGTTCTCGCGGCTGTCGCCAGTGGACCGAAGCATCCTGCGTCTGGCGGTGTATCAGTTGAAGCACTGCCCGGACATTCCCCCGAAGGTGGTGATCAACGAGGCGATCGAGTTGGCGAAGAAGTACAGCACGGAGAAGTCCGGGCCGTTCGTCAACGGCGTGCTCGATGCGGTCCTGCGAAAGCTGCGAACGGAAGACCCGAACGCGCAAGATCAGTGAGGTTGACGGATTGAGAACCATTGCAGTCCTGAATCAGAAAGGAGGGGTGGGCAAGACCACGACGGTGGTCAACGTGGCGGCCGCCCTGGCAGCGGCGGGCCGCAAGGTCGTTGCCATCGACCTCGATCCCCAGGCCCACCTGACGATCCACCTCGGCGTCGAGCCCCAGACGATCCAGGCCGGCGCCTATGAGGTCCTGATCCAGTCGGCGGACTTCATGCAGAACCTCATGCCCGTGCGTCCCAACCTCTGGCTGCTGGCGGCCAATATCAATCTCGTCGGCGCCGAAACCGAGCTGGTCAGCGTCGTCGGCCGCGAGATCATCCTGCGCGAGGCCATGCAGGGGAGCCAGGACCAGTTCGATTTCTGCCTGATCGATTGTGCGCCGTCGCTGGGCCTGCTGTCGCTCAACGCGCTGGTGGCTGCCCAGGAAGTCCTGATTCCCTTGCAGCCGCACTTTCTTGCGCTGCAAGGCTTCGGCAAGCTGCTGCAAACGGTCGATCTGGTCAACAAGCGGATCAACCCGCACATCCGGGTGACCGGGGTGCTGCTGTGCATGTACGACACGCGGGCCTCGCTGCCGAACGAGGTCCGTGCGGACATCGAGCGGTTCCTGATGAACGCCCGCGGCTCGAACAGCGCCTGGGCCGAGGCGAAAATCCTGCCGACCTTCATCCGCCGCAATATCAAGCTGGCGGAGGCACCCAGCTACGGCAAGACCATCTTCGAATACGACTCCGCCTGCAACGGCGCGGAGGACTACAGGAAGGTCGCCAACTTCTTCCTCGGCATAACCGAGCCCGCCTCTTCTGCCCCCAGTTCTGAGGCTCAGGCTCAAAGCGAAAATGCGCGACCAGCCCAAGTCGGCGCCGGGAAGCCGCCCGACCCGACGCCACCAGTGGCGCCCATCGAGATCGTTTCAGTTCAACTGCCTGTGCCGCAATGCTATCGGCCCGAGCCGATCTGGACGGAGCCGCCAGCCAACCCGCAGACCGACGCGTCTGCCCCAGCGATCTAGCCGTAACACGTATCTCGCTCAACAGCATCGATCGGGAGGCAGCAAGGCGCGCTTACAGCGACGCTGTAGGCATTTCGGAGAATTTGAAGCTCGTAGGGTGGGTCCTTGACCCACGCGGTTATCTGCACGGGAGTAAGAGCTGATGAAACGCGGCGTGTCTTTGAATCAGGCCAAATGGCTCGTCGAGCCGGGCTGTGTCGTTCTGGTGACCGCTGGAACGATGCAGAAGGCTAATGTCATGACCCTCAGTTGGCAGACGCCGGTGCAGACCGCCGACCCGTGCTTGGTGCTGCTCGTGATGAATCGCGTGCGATACACGTACGAGCTGATCCGCCGGAATAACGAGCTGGTGATCAACGTGCCGGGCGAGGGGCTGCTCGAACAGACGCACCTGTGCGGCACGGTCAGCGGCCGAAGGACAGACAAATTCAAAGCCGCCGGCCTGACGCCGGTCCCCGCCAACCTCGTGCAGCCGCCCCTGATCGCCGAGTGCGCCGGGCATCTCGAATGCCGCATCATGCAGACGTTCAGCGTGACCACGCACGACCTGCTCATCTGTGAGGTGGTGTACGCCCTGGCGGAGGAGGAATTCTTCGACGGCGCATGGATTCCGGAGAAATTCCACACGCTGCACTATATGCAGGGCACGAAGTACGGCCTGCTCGACCGCCGTATCGACGTGCGCGGTTGATCACCGACATCGGAAGATCTAGGAGGCAAATATGGACACCCTCGCACTGCGACCGGAGAAGGAGCTTAGGACCGTGTGGCACGTGATCTGCATTATCGTCTCTGCCATCGGCACACTGGCATTTCTCCTGTTGGCTATGGTTAATGTAGTCGTATTCGGGCTGCTCCTGCTCCTCTGGCTGCTCCTGATGCTGCTGATCCGGTTGTGGTGGATACCGGCCTATTATGATTCCATCAGCTACATCATCGAGGACGATGCTGTCACAGGCCAAGGCGGCGTCATCTGGAAACGGTATGTGACCGTGCCTTTCACCAAGATCACGAACATTGATATCACGCAGGGCCCGCTCCAGCGAGCGTACAATCTTGGAACCATCCATGTCCAAACCGCTGGCGCCGGGGGCAACCAGGGTGGCTATGCAGAACTGCGGCTGGTGGGAATCCGTGAGCTTGAGGCAGTCAAGGAGACGATCCGCGAGAGGATCAGAACCTATGACAGGGGCAAAGTCGGACAGCCATCAGCTCAGCCCCTCGGTGACATGACAGAGCCGCCGGTCCTGCAAGAGATTCTGCAGGAGCTTCGGGCCATCAGGGACGCTCTTGAGAAGCGCTAGCCACCGGCCACGATGCTGGACATCGGGGGACAATGAGGATATGATGGGCATGGCCGTGCGGGTGCCTGAACCTCGCGTCGTTGGATTCATTGGCCCGGAGGTGCAGCATGTCGAAACAACTCGATCGTCGGGAGTTTTTGAAGAGGTCACTGGCGGGCTCGGCCGCCGGGGCGTTGGCTCTGAGCTTTGAAGAGAAGGCGCTGCTGGCGCAGGCCGGGAAACAGCCGGTTGTCGCCCCTGCGGCGCCGGCGGGCGACATGCCGATGGGCCGGATCGGCAAGCTGAACGTGACGCGGCTGATCGTCGGCGGCAATCTGACCAGCGGATTCGCGCACAGCCGCGACCTCATCTACGTGTCCGGCCTGCTGATGCAGTACTTCACCGATGAGAAGGTCTTCGAGACCTGGGAGTTGTGCGAGCAGTGCGGCATCAACACCGCCATTCTGCGACTGGATGATCACGTGATCGGGCTGATCACGAAATACTGGAACGAGCGAGGCGGCAAGCTCCAGTGGATCGCTCAGGTGCAGATCACGCCGGAGACCCTGGACGAGATCAAGAAGGCCGTCGATCACGGGGCCGGCGCCGTCTATATCCATGGCGGGGTCTGCGACAGGTTCATCGACGAAAAGCGGATCGATCTGCTCGCCAAAGCCGTACGCCTGGCGAAGGACCTGCGCGTCCCCGCGGGCATCGCCGGCCACAAGGTCGAGGTCCCCATCGCCTGCGAGCAGGCTGGCGTCGATCCGGATTTCTACATGAAGACCCTGCACCATCGCAACTACTGGTCGGCCAATCGCCAGCCGGAGCACGACAACATCTGGTGCCTGGAGCCGGAGAAGGCCATCGAGTTCATGCGCGGCGTGAAGAAGCCCTGGATCGCCTACAAGGTCATGGCCGCAGGCGCCATCCATCCGCAGGAGGGTTTCCAATACGCCTTCGAGAACGGCGCCGACTTCATCTGCGCCGGCATGTTCGACTTCCAGGTCCGCGAAGACGCGATCATCGCCCGAAACGTCCTGGCCGCCACCACAACCCGCCAGCGCCCCTGGACCGCATAGCCCCCGAAACTCGAAGCACGAAATCCGAAACAAACTCGAATGACCCAAATGAGAAGTCCGAAACGGGTCCGTTCGCCCACGCGACAGCGTTTCTGTCCTTCGTATTTCGTGCTTGTTTCGGATTTCGATATTCGAAGTTCGGATTCGCCCTTAGCGTTGTCGCGAATCATAGGGTGGGTCCTTGACCCGTGCGCCGTCTCTGACTTTTGCCTTGCGTGCTTTGCACGCACCCGTCATAATAATCGCCAGAGAAATGTTCGCCGACAAAAGCAGGGCAGATGGGAGCTATGGCCCTACTTGGGCCGGATAAGTATCGTGAGGCTGAAATGAGTGGGATGGGCGACAATCCCCGAGGCGCGGGAGAGAAATGAGACGGGAGAAGGAGACAACACGGGACTCTCCTCAGTTTCTGCGATGTCACTTGCGAGGGCGATACCAATGACTTCCTCAGACAGACGGATGGTCATGCAGCGTTCCGTGGAAAGCCTTGAGCGCCTGTATGCTGTCGTTGTAGGGTTAGCAATAACGGTTGCGATTCATAAGCTCCTCTTTGATGAAAAAGGCAATTTGTATTCATGGTACGATCAGGCGACTCAGACATATGTTTTGTGGAATGTCCTTTTGGATCGTCTTCCTGCATTGTTGGCCTTCATCTTCTCAATCGTGCCATTCTTTCACGGAATGAACCGCCATTTGGACAGAATATACGTTGAGCGCGACGTACCGCTTAACAAGGAGGGCTTCCTAGTTGTCGACTTCTTTGTATTCTTCATGGAATCATGCTTACTGGTTGCATTCGGATCTCTCGTGGGCTCGAAAGACGATGCTTTCATTGCACTTCTGCTTCTCTTGGCCCTTGATGCTCTATGGGCCGTCGCGACACATGGCATACATTACGGCGCCATTTCACCCAGCACGATCCGCTGGGGTTACATAAATGGGGTCGCAATTGTAATCCTCTTGTTCGTCTACTTCTCCAATCTCTTTTCAATTGGCCCGCGACGTACCTGGGCGCTTTCCGCTGTGGCCATCCTTAGGACGGTCTTTGACTATGTCGTCTGCTGGCGATTCTACTTCCCGCGCCCAAGCGCAAAACGGGGTGCGTCATAATTGGCATGGCACTAGGTTGGCTGACATGGTGACGAAACCAATCATCTATATTGCAAGCCCGTATTCGAAGGGAGATCTGGCGGTTAATGTCCATTTCCAATGCAAGATCTTTCACAGACTGATGGATGATGGAAAGGTCTGGCCGGTCGCTCCGTTGTGGACTCATTTTCAGCATACAGCATTTCCTCGACCGTACCGGGATTGGATCGAATACGACAGGGCACTATTGCATCTATATGATGCGTGCCTGAGACTGAATGCAGAGATGCCTGAGTTGGGTTACTCTGAGTCATCGTCCTCAGGGGCTGATGGGGAAGCAGACTACTTTAGGTCTATGGGCAAACCAGTATTCATGTCGATTGTCTCGCTATACGAGTGGGTGCACACGCTGGAGGTACAATAACCGGTGGCCGCTACGTATTGTCTCGTGGGCCTACAATATGGTTATACATTTGCGGGCAGTCCGCTCCCCGCGAAACATTGCAGGAGAGAATAATCTGTGGCTGATTATAAGAGTTACGCCAGACGAATCCCATGGACTCTGATAGGGCGCAAAAGCATCGCGCATAGAGTCGGACAGAGTCTTGTTCCTGTGGGTGTTCTTCCTTTCCAGCCGATGCCTGCCACCAAGGGTGTGCCTCCGACGATCTCACAAGACCATCCTAAGTGGGAGAGTTTCTTGATGCATATAATTGGGACTGCCATCCACGGCGGAGATCACAAGTTCGTCACGTGTCTGCACGTGGCGGAAGCTTTTGACAAACTGAAAAAATCTGGATACTTCCTGTCTCGGACATACCTAGGCGAGAATGTAGTTTATATGCCTTATCCTATTGAGGTGTGTGTCAAGTATATCGATCCGCGTAGCGATCAAGTGAATACCGAAGTCGATTTAGCCGTCTTCGTATCGAGTGCGTTGGGCACACCAGAGGTTCCCTTTGACATTCCTGTTGTCAAATGGGGTGACTCCTCGAGTTTAGGCGTCGGTGATCCGGTGGTTGTGGGCGGGTATCCACATGGTACCGACATGTTCAAGTTTGTTACATCAAACAGGGGGTTTATCCAGCCCACATTCTATCAGGGGATAGTCAGCGCAATTCTGCCAGCAACAAAGAGCAACGAAACGCGTCTCATTCAACTGAGTGTTCCTTGTGCTGGCGGCACGAGCGGCGGTGCTGTATTCGACCCAAGGACTGGGAGAGTACTTGGCATGGTGACATCGGGCATTCAGGCTCGTTCTGCTGCTTTGCGAGTTCCTCTGCCAATATCCTACGCTATACCGAGCGAGGTAATAGCTCCGTATGTCGAGACCATATCGTTTGAAACGAAATCAGGCAAGCGATTCTAATCGCTGGTAATCCCGGGGGACTGAAGGCGTCAGGGACATTGCTCAAAGTCATTTCTATGCCTCCAAAGCCGTCGCGCTCAGCTTAGCCAGTAGTATTGTAGCCAGGATTTGGGCTTCGGGCAAGGCGAAAAGGGGCCTACCTTCTGATTCTCGTCGTAGGTTTCCGATCCCTGCGTCCCGGCGGCCCCTTTCGATTGATTATTGATGATTGATTATTCTGGCAGAGTCCTCGCGCTTACGGCGCGTTGTTTTCCTGCGAGTTGCCCTGGGTCCGTCTTTCGCCCTCATTGCTCGCGGCTCTACGGCCGCCGTCTTACCCTTTGCCTTTTTACTTCTCCCTGCTGCCTTCTCCCTTCTCCCTGCTGCCTTCTTACCTTCGGTCTTCGCGGCGTCCCGCTGCGCGTAGATTTCCCGGCGGCGCTGCGGGGGCCATTCTTCGGGGAAATTCAGGCGGGCATACTCGCCGAACAATTCGACCGCCTTGCGGTCGTACGCCCGGGCCGCCTCGACCTCGTCGTCGAAGAGGCCGAGGTAGTGTGTCCTTCCCTCGCACCGGCATACCGCACACCACTTGCGGGTCAGCTTGTGCCAATAGACCCCTTTGAATCGGGAGCGCGAGCCGTGTTGTTTCCGTTTGTTGCGATGATTGTCTAGGCGCGTGCAGACGCGGAGATTGGACCAGCAATTATTGGTCCTGTTGGCGTCGAAATGGTCCACAAGCATGCCGTCGGGTGCCTGCATGATCTGGCGGTGCATGAAGATTCGTTTGCCGTTCTCGGTCCGGGCGGCGTAGGCGCCGTGCAGATGCCATGGGTACCGGCTGAGTTCCTCGTAGTAGGGGGCGTCGACGTAGGCGTAGAAGCCGTCGCCGAGCGGGATCAGGCGGACGTCGCCTGTGGGCAGGGCGGGCTTGGGGCGGTAGTTGCGGCAGGGGACGCCGGGAACGTCGTGCAACTGGCCCGGCCACTGGGGATGGTTCGCACACCTCGGCAGGATCGGCTCGCCCAGCCACAACAATCGATGCCACAGATCCGGATCGCAGACCGAATAGACGCAATTGTCACAGCACTTTCCCGACATGAGTTCTCCCTTCCTATGCAATTGTCCCGGCGGGCAGGCACGGAGGCATGTCCCTACGGGCACACTCCGAATCGGCCTTCCGCCTCGCCACGGGCCGGGCCGGCTGACCGCACGTCGCTCAATTCGACGCTCTGGATATACCAAATGCCGGCTTGTTGCGTGTCAACACAAATCCGTCATAAATTACTTCATTTACTCGCCACACGGAAGGCCTTCGCCACAGCCAAAATAGCCGCACGCAGAGACGCGGAGCCGCAGAGAAAGGCCGGATGGGACGTATGCCAAACTCTGCGTCCCTGCGCGAGACCTAATCCGTTGGGTTTCAATAACTTACGACAAATACCTCCGGAAATCCGTGTGAGAAACGTCATTCCTGTTCACGTCATTCCCGCGAAGGCGGGAATCCAGGTCTTCAACCGACAACCGACTACTGACCACCGTCAACCGTTTTTTCCTTGTTTTCCCCGTCCGTGTCCGGCATAATGGTCTCCAGCGAAACACCCCTGACGAAAGTGCGACGAATGAGAGTTGCGGCCCTCCGTGGGCCGGACAGATGCGCTGAGGCCGAAATGAGTGGGATGGGCGTAACGGTGCGAAGGCCGAGGGATAAATGAGACGAGAGAGGGCAGAACTAGGCAATTCTCCCCGTTTTCCCCCGAAAGCCGGTCTATCTGGAAGCCCTGCTGAGAGAGGTTGCCTCACACATGATGATAGAACATAAGAATAGCTTAGGGACCTATTTGGGCGATTGGCTTGCGGCCATGGCCGTCAAAGCCCGCGCAGAGGGAAAACCCTCTTCAGGATTACAGGTCCCACAACCGTTACAGTCTCTGAGGCGTCATGAACTCAGTTTATGTCTCATGCTTGAACTCTTTGACGAACGGCTCACCCGTTTCGAGAAGTCGCTAAGTGGTGAGATAGCAGATTATGATTATGGTGCATACTCTGAGGCTATGGCTTTCCTCGATGCGATCTACCTCTTTTCACGAATGCTGTTGGATAGCGCGGCGGGAATTGTGAAGCACTTGCACGGGTGCGATACAGGGCGTGCGCTTCCGACAAGCTTCAACGATATATTCAAGAAATCGGTCAGAGGCGAATTGCCTAATGGTCTCAATGCGGTTTTCTCAGGCTGCGATGCGTGGTTTCCTCAGTTGAAACATCGGAGAGATGACATAGTCCATCGCTTTGAGACATACTTCATTGGCTTCACGCAGAGATCAAAGGGCGGAGCAATAGCCGTGCAGTTCTCACCTCGAAGAGAGCCTCCGGCAATAGGTAATGAAGATTTACGTTCATACGTTGGCACGGTGATGGCTGGATATCAGGGTTTCGTGGATCGACTACTCGATTACTGGGATGAAGTGTTCAGAGGCTCGCACGCCATTAGCGTCTCGCGCAATCGAACCATTTTCGAGGGTCGGAGTGGAAATATTCTTCTGTGGGCTTACCGGTACGGCGAATATAGGAACGACAATTTGCTTATTGGCGAATCGTAGTGAATAACGGTAATAACGGTGACGGCCACGTATTAAGGACGACCATTATCGGTGACTGCCACCAATTAACTCACCAGTGGCTGCGACGGAGAAACTGACGATGCCAATCACTTGGCCTGCCACCTTGGAGCATAGGTCGTTGAGGGACAATAAGCCAGCACTCCTGGACCCGCTATGGCGATACATGGACTTCACGAAATTTGTTGCGATGTTGGTGAGTGAAGGCCTATACCTCGCGAGGCTGGACCAACTCGGTGATGTATACGAGGGTTGGATTCCCAAGCCCCTGAAGAGACATTATGGTGGTTTTTGGGGGCAAGAACACATGAAGCGCGACCGCGAGCTAAGGAAGCGAAGCTCAGTCGAGAGGAGTCGCTGTTATGTGAGTTGCTGGCATGCTAACGTTGAACAATCGGATGCCATGTGGAAGCTGTATCAGAAAGGGACCGAAGGAATAGCGATTCGCACAACGTGTCGCAGTCTTCAGGCTTCATTGACCGACGCCCCCGAAGAGCTGTGGATTTACGGGGTTGAGTATGCAGACTCCGAAAAGAAGCCTACTCACGCTGGTTCAATGCTTCACGCTTGCCTGACAAAGAGGAAGCCGTTCGAGCATGAAAAAGAGGTCAGGGTCGTGTGGTACAACAGGCAGCGCTCGAAGTCCCATCGCAAGAAGAGTGAGCTCGACACCGGCTTCTATGTCAAATGTAAACTGGCGACCCTGATCCAACAAGTGTACGTTGCTCCGACCGAGAGTCCTTGGTTTGCACCAATAGTCAAGGATGTCCTCCAAAAGTACGGAATCAACGCGCGGGTCGTACAGTCAGGGCTGAACTTGACGCCCCCGTGATATTGTTCGGGCGAAATAGCGCGGACAGCCACCTATTAAGGACTCAGATAGTCGGCGATTGTGGTGAATTAGGCCGCAGCAGCACGGCGGATTGGATAGAGGAATTCCATGGATCAGACCAATGACGGGCAAAACGAGATGGAACGGCCGGAAGGGCGAGACACTCCGATCCCGGCCGAGCCGGTGGGTGGACAGATTCTGATCTACCGGGATGGCTCGCTCAATCTCCAGGTGCGTATAGACGGGCAGACCGTCTGGCTGACGCAAGCCGGGATGGCTGAGCTCTATCAGACCACACCACAGAACATCACTCTGCACATCAAAGCGATCTACGGGGAGGGCGAACTCGAAGAGCAGGCAACTTGTAAGGATTACTTACAAGTTCGAGTTGAGGGCACTCGCAGGGTGCAAAGGATGCTGAGGCACTACAGCCTGGATGTCATTCTGGCCGTGGGCTACCGCGTCCGGTCCGCTCGCGGGACGCAGTTTCGCCAGTGGGCCACGTCCCGCCTGCGGGAGTTGCTGGTCAAGGGTTTTGTGCTGGACGATGAGCGGATCAAGGCCGGCCGGACGATCGGGCAGGAGTACTTCGATGAGCTGCTCGCTCGCATCCGCGACATTCGGGCATCCGAACGGCTGTTCTATCAGAAGATCGCCGACATCTATGCCACCAGCATCGATTACGATCCGGATACCGACATCACCCGCCAGTTCTACGCGACAGTACAGAACAAGTTGCATTGGGCCGTGCACGGCCACACCGCCGCCGAGGTCATCCGCCATCGGGCCGACGCGGACAAGCCCAACATGGGCTTGACGACTTGGAAGAACGCTCCCGCCGGGCCGATCCGCAAGACCGATGTGACCGTCGCCAAGAACTATCTCACGCAGCAGGAGATCGCTGAACTCAATCGCGTCGTCTCGATGTATCTGGATTACGCGGAGGATCAGGCCCGTCGCCATCGGCCCATGCACATGAGCGAGTGGGCCGCAAGACTCGACTCCTTTCTGCAATTCAACGAGCGAAACGTCCTCACGCATGCGGGTACGATTTCGCACGAGTTGGCCGAGGAGCATGCTCTGGCCCAGTTCGCCGTGTTCGAGAAACATCGCCTTGAGTCCGAGGCCACCCAACCCACCAGCGACTTCGACCGCGCAGTCGAACACGTCAAACGTCTCAGCGACAGTGGCTCGCCCAAGGCCTTGCCACCCGGTGCGCCCACTTCCCCGCGTCGTCGCGGAGGACGCAGGCGTTCCTGATGGAATCACACTTCTGTGATTCCTCGGATGCCATACCCGATTGGGGCCGGGACAGTATCAGGTCCTCTTCCGGGAGGAGGCTGCTTATAGCCTCCGCGCTTCGCTCGTTCGGGCTTGTTTCGAGTCTCGATATTCGAGCTTCGGACTTCCTTCAGAGAGGGCTTGCGGAAGCGGCTTGGTTTCTGATATAAGGGGCATGTGGTGTGGGGCACACCGGACAGGATGTTGGACGCGATGACAGGATGCAGGTAGACGATGCCGATATCGGCAAGGACGCAGAAGAATCAGTGGGTCATTCGGCCGGCGGATGATCGGGCGGCGGGGCTGGCGCAATCGCTGAAGGTTTCGCCGCTGGTGGCGCAGGTGCTGCTGAATCGCGGGATCACGGAGGCCCGCGAGGGCAGCGTGTTTTTGCAGCCGAAACTGACGGAGCTGATTCGGCCGGGCCGGATGCCGGGGATCGAGCCGGCCGTAGCGAGATTGCGGGAGGCGGTCGAGCGGAAAGAGAAGATCACCGTCTACGGCGATTACGACGTTGACGGCATCACGGGCGTTTCCATTCTCTGGGAGCTGCTGACCCTGCTCGGCGCGCAGGTCGATTACTACATTCCGCATCGGATCGAGGAAGGTTACGGCCTGAACGCCGACGCCGTACGCTCGCTCGCCGGCTCGGGCACACAACTGCTCGTCACGGTCGATTGCGGCATCGGCGCCTTCGAGGCGGCCGACCTCGCCCAGCAGCTCGGCATCGACCTGATCGTCACTGACCATCACCAACCTGGGCCGGTATTGCCGAACGCGATGGCCGTCGTGCACCCGGCGCTGGAAGAGTCGTATCCCAACCAGGATTCCGCCGGGGCGATGGTCGCGTACAAGCTGGCCTGGGCGCTCGCGGAACAATTCAGCGGCGGGTCGCGGCTGGAGCCGAAGCTGCGCCAATTCATGCTCGACGCCACGAGCCTGGCCGCCATCGGAACGGTCGCCGACATCGTGGACCTGCGGGGCGAGAACCGCATCCTGACGAGCTTCGGCCTGCAGGCGGTGCCCGAGAGCAAGTTGTGCGGCCTGCACGCGCTGATCGAGTCGGCCGGGCTCAAGGGCCAGGGCGTGGACAGTTACGCGATCGGGTTTCGCCTGGCGCCGGTGCTCAATGCGGCGGGGCGGATGGGCCACGCGCGATTGGCCGTGGAGCTGTTGACTAGTACCAGCGAGATGCGGGCCAAGCAGATCGCCGAGTACCTCAAGGAGCAGAACGTCCAGCGGCAGCAGTGCGAACGCAAAATGTTCAAGGAAGCGTGCGAGATCGTCATCAAGCGGGGCTGGAACCATCCGGACCGCAGGAGCATCGTGCTGGCGGCGGAGGGCTGGCACACCGGCGTGCTCGGCATCGTCGCGTCGCGGCTGGTCGATAAGTTCTACCGGCCCGCGATCATGATCAACGCCTCGCCGGGCGAAAGCGGGGCGGCCCAGGGCTCCGGCCGGTCCGTGCCGGGATTCTGCCTGCTCAGTGCGATCCAAGCCTGCTCGACCCACTTGGCGAGTTTCGGCGGCCACAAAATGGCGGCGGGCCTGACGATCCACCCGGAGAAGATCGAGCCGTTCGTCAACGACTTTGAAGGTTACGCGCGTGAGAATCTGAACGAGGAGGATGTCGTCGCGAGGCTGGATATCGACGCGGTCGTGCCTCTGCGGCAGTTCACGCGCGACGCCGTCAATCAGTTGGAGATGCTCGGCCCCTTCGGGCAAGGGAACCCGAAACCCATCTTCGCCACGATGGGCGTTCGCTTGGTCTCGGCGCCTCGGCGGGTCGGCGCCAAGGGCGATCACCTGCAGTTCGCCATTACCGACAACACAGCCACGATTCGCGGCGTCGGATTCGGAATGGGAAATTTGGAGAAGAAGCTGCTGGACAACGAATTCTTCAACATCGCCTACGAGGCCCAGGTCAACCGCTACAACGGCAACACCACCGTCGAGTTCATCACGACCGACGTTCAGTTTGAATAGGACCATAAGACGTATAGGACGTATGGGACAGATCGGACCTGTGTCAAAGGGTCCTATCGAGGCTCCTGAACCAGTTGCCATCGGGTCGGTATTCCGGTAGAACACGCAACATGATCCCATCGGAAGAGATCGTTGGCGATGAGTGGGCCGAGTGGTATCGGCTCACGCCCCTGCAACGCTGGTACGCCAGTGGCGAGCTGTGGGAGCACTATCTGCAGATCGGAGGTTCGCTTGATCCCGAGCCGGATACGGAAAGTCCTTTCTACGATGGCCAGCCACCGGGTCCGTGCCCTGCTGATGGGCGGCCAGGCGTGCGTGTTTTACGGCGCAGCGGAATTTAGCCGCGACACCGACCTGCTGATCCTGGCCGACGCCGGCAATCTGGCGCGGCTGGAGGCGGCCTTGCGGGATCTTCAGGCCGAGCGCATCGCGGTGCCCCCATTGACCCTCGACTATCTCCAACGCGGGCATGCCGTCCACTTTCGCTGCCATCATCCCGAAGCCGCCAACATCCGGGTGGATGTGATGTCCCGACTGCGCGGAGTGGACGACTTCGAGGTCCTTTGGGCCAGGCGCACGACACTGACCGATACGGACGGCACGGTGTACGAACTCCTCAGCTTGCCGGACCTGGTTGCGGCCAAGAAAACCCAGCGAAGCAAGGATTGGCCTATGCTGCAGCGGCTACTGGAAGCGCATTATCTCCAGCATCGCGTCGCTGCAACGCCAGAGCAGCAGCGTTTCTGGCTGCACGAATTGCGCACGCCCGAACTCTTGGTGGAGGCGGCTCGTCAATGGCCGGAACTGGCCGAGCAGATCGCTCGGGAACGACCCCTGCTTCTCCTGGCCAAGTCCGGACAGCTTGACGAGTTACGGACGGCCCTGTCGGCGGAGGAGCAGTCGGAGCGACAGCACGACCGCGAGTACTGGCAGCCGCTGAAAGCGGAATTGGAGCGATTGCGCCATTCGACTCGAACCAGGCCCCAGGCAGATGAAGACCGCCAGTAGCGCGGGGAGTTCATCGCGGCGTTGCTCACTCCCGGGGTGTGATGGGATCTACGGGCCTATTGCCCCCTTCGGATCTGGATCTTTTCGATCTTGAACTGGCCGAGGGTTCCGGCCATGTTGAAGAAGTCGCCGGGGTCGCCGTTTCCGACGGCCAGGGCGATGTGTCCGGGGTCGTAGCCGCCGCGGCCGCTGCTCTTGAACGCGGCATCGAGGCCGAGCCATTTGCCGCCGTGGCCCTGCTCGTCGCCGCCGACGTACGCCTGCGCCCAGGCGTGGCCGCCGAAGCCCTGCATGCCGCCGAAGTCCTCCACGTAGGCGACGCCGACGCAGACCTGGGCGGGAATGCCGACGGCCCGGCACAGGGCCGCCGTCAGGACCGCGAACTCGGAGCAATCGCCCTGGCGGCTCTCGGCCACCTCGGCGGCCGAGGCGTAGCCGACGGACAGGCTGCGGTTCTCGATGTACTGGGCGACGAAGGCCTCGATTCGCCTGGCCGCCTCCGCCGAATCGCGCGCGCCGCCGACCGCCTTGCGGGCCAGCGCCACGATCTCTTTGCGATCGCTCTGGAGAAACCGCGTCGGCTTGACCGCCTCGAGCAGTTGCGGGTTGTCGCCCTTGTACGGGAACGTGCCGCCCGCCGGCGCCGCGACCGGCGCGACCACGAGCACCGTTTTCCCGTCCGGCATGCGCTTGGCCGTCTGGTTGTCGGTCGATGGGATCGTGAAGCTGGCGCCCGCGTTCGGGCTCAGCAGATATGTGATTGAGCCGGCCGAGTGCACGTCCTCAATGGGCTCGGGGGCCTTGACGAACATCTTATCGATCAGCTCGAGCACGTCGTTGTTGCCCATCGCGAACTCTCTGGGGCAGGCGACCATCTCGATCAGCATCCCGGCGACGGGCATCGTGTTCTTCAGGGCCTTCAGATCATCGTCCACGTAACTCAGGGTCGTGATCGGCCCGGTGTCCGGCATGGTGACGACGGTTGTCATCTCCGTCAGCTTCACGACGCGGCCGAGCAGATCGACGTCCTTTTTCGGCCCGATCGACACCTTGGTATTGATCACCTGCATGATGCTCGGGCTGAAGATATTTGCCTCATAGGAAGCGCCGAGCTTCAGGCCGCCTTTCAACGTCAGCAGGCGAAGGCCCTCGGCCATCACCGCCCCGGCCGGCCACGGCATCGTGCTCTTGTCCTGCGTGCCCAGCGACGACGACGTCAGGCTGATCACCCCGTCGGCGCCGACGGTCCCCGCCACCGTCATCGTCATCGCGCCGAGGTGCTGAACGGCCTCGAAGCCCAGCGGCTTGCCCTCAATCGTCTCAATGCTGGTCTCTGTCATCGCGACGGTCACCGGAATGCCCAGGCGGCTGATCGTGACGCTCACCTCCTCGATCGTGCTGACCTTGGCGCCCTCGACGGTCCGCGTGTGGATCGCGTGGCCCACCTTCTTGCCCTCCATGAACAGGGCGAAATACTCCTTCTCCTCCTGTGCGAAAGCGGGCAGGCCAGCCGTCAGGAGCAGCCACAGCCCGATCACAACTCGTCGTCCGATCATATGATTCCTTCCGAAATATGCATCCGCCACAAGGCCCTTGTCATACGATGTATTCGTCCACATTCGCAGCGTCGCAAGCTGTTGAGATCCCTACGGTGTGGGATGGGTGGCAGCGTCAAGCGCAGCTTGGCGATGGCTCAAATCGCTCGGGAAGAAGGACCATCGCCAAGGCCTTCGGCCTTGACGCTGCCACCCGTTTCAACAGTTCGTGCCGGCCAGAACGTAACAAGATGGCCTGCTGCCAACCTGCTCTCCGGCCCGGCCATTATAAAGCCTCGGTGCCTGTTTTTCATCTCAAATTGCCTGCACCGCCGATAGTCTAATGGATTGCAGCCCCGCCTGATTGGGCATAGAATGCGGGCTGGCAACGGTTGGAGCCGTCTGCATCATTAGACGCATTGGACGCCGGAATATGACATTCGATGAACTGCTGAGACTCGTTTCTTCCGATACGCCCGCGGAGGTCCAGATGGACTCGCGGCGCGTCCGCAAAGGGGATGTGTTCGTCGCGATCCAGGGCGCCGCCTGCGACGGGCACGATTTCATCAGCCAGGCCCTCGCCAACGGCGCCAAGTACATCGTTCACGCCGCCGGTCATGCGGTGCCGGGCGATGCGAACGGCGCGCTGCTGATCCCCGTAGACAATCCGGCCAAGGCGGTAGGGCTGCTCGCCCAGGCCAAACAAGGCAATCCCGGGGCCCGGCTGACGAACCTGGCGGTTACGGGCACCAATGGCAAGACGACCGTCACCTTCCTGGTCCGCTCCTGCATCGAGTCGGCCGGCGGCAAGTGCGGGCTCATGGGCACGGTCGTCTACGACACCGGCTCCGGCGTTACACAATCGAGCCTCACCACCCCCGACTGCCTGACGATCGCCGAGGCCCAGCGGAAGATGGTCGATGCCGGCGCCCGGTACATGGTGATCGAGGCCAGCAGCCATGCCCTGTCGCAGGACCGACTGGCCGGCGTCAACTTCACGGCGGCGGCCTTCACAAACCTCACCGGCGACCACCTTGACTACCACAAGACCAAGGAAAACTACCTTGCGGCCAAGACTCGCCTGTTCACCGCGCTGGCCCCCGAGGCGACCGCCGTGCTGAACAAGCACGCGCCTGAATCCAAGTCGATTGCCCGGGCGACGAAGGCCCGCGTTTGCTGGTACGCAATCGACGAGCCGGCCGACCTGACGGCTCGTATCGAGTCGATGACCGTGGCCGGGACGAGCTTCGTGCTCGAATATCGGGGCCGGCGGGCGCGCGTCAAGACACCGCTGCTCGGCCGGTACAACGTGGCGAATCACCTGGCCGCCGCCGGGCTGTGCCTTGGCGCCGGGCTGGACCTGGATAGAGTCGCGGCGGGACTATCCGCACTCAAAGGTGTGCCGGGCCGGTTGGAGAAAGTCGATAGCGACGGCTTGGCCGTGATCGTCGATTACGCCCACACTGACGACGCCCTGCAGAACGTCCTGACGACGCTCAAGCCGCTGTGCCGGGGCCGGCTCATCGTCCTCTTCGGCTGCGGCGGCGACCGCGACAAGACCAAGCGGCCGCGAATGGCACGCGTCGTCGAGCAGTGGGCCGACCGCATCGTCGTCACCAGCGACAACCCGCGGACCGAGCAGCCGCAGGCCATCATCAACGACATCATGGCCGGCTTCGAGGACCCTGCCTCGGAGAAGTTGACTGTCGAGCCGGACAGGCGAAAGGCCATCGAATTGGCCATCGAGAACGCCGCTCCCGACGACATTGTCCTGCTGGCCGGCAAGGGCCACGAAACCTACCAGATCATCGGCACCAAAAAGTTCGATTTCAGCGACCAGGACATCGCCCGCCGGCGCCTGAGAGAGCGGCGTTGCACGCTATCTCGATAGAACCACCGTGTAGAATACGCTTGGGTGTGCCCCCTCAGGGCGAAACCTCAACATACGTGGAAGTACTGCGCGGCTGGGGGGTTTCCATGCCTTCCTGACGCATACCTTCCAAGTGGAAGGCAATCGCATCCCGCATGTTCTTCTCAGCCTCTTCTCTCGTACCGCCGGTCGCGACGCAACCCGGCAGATCAGGCGAAAAGGCACAGAAGCCCGTTTTGGTTTTCTCGATAATCACCAGAAATCTCATTTCAGACCCGCCTGCTTAAGCACACAGCCATCCTTTTCAATCATCTTGATGACCGCTCTCACCTTCATTGCCGGAATTGTAGCAGATTTTGGCCCTTGGAAAAAGCCCGGAGAGGTACCTGTTTGGCTTGGAGAGGCCCAATCTTGGGTGGCACGGGCAAACTCGTTTGCCCGTGGGGTCTCGATTGAGCAAGCCCCGTCGAATGAGCACCGTCAAACGAGTTTGGCGGTGCCACCCGATTGAGGAGGCAGGCCAAACGCACACCCGGAGAGGTCCGAGCTTGATTTTGCCGGGGCGGGGTGTATATTCTGACGGCCAGGTTGGGTGGCTCTTGCCTGTTTTTGCAGCCGGGACGCTTGCTTTGCCGAAGACAAGGCAGAAAGGGCCTTTTCACTACTGCTCCGGGCCAACGGCTGCATCTGAGGCGACCGAAAACACGGAACTGGAAAGCACGGGCGTACGTGCATAGACGATGAATCCGATCTCAATAGAGACGTTGGCGGGCATCGTGGGGGCGGCCGTCACGCGGCGAATCCTGCCCCGGGGCGATGAAGCATCCCCGCAGGTCACCGGCGTCAGCACCGACTCGCGGACGGTCAAGCCCGGCGACTGCTTCTTTGCGATCCCCGGCGAGCAATTCGACGGCCACAACTACGTGGCCGAGGTCTTCGGTAAGGGCGCTGCCTGCGCCGTCGTATGCCGGGCGGTCAACGGCGAGTCGATCCCCGGGCCCATCCTCAAGGTTCGCGATACGATCCAGGCGCTCGGTGAGCTTGCCGGGCACTACCGCAGGACGAGCGGATTCAAGGTTGTGGCCATCACCGGCTCGGTGGGCAAGACCACGACCCGGCAGATCGTTCATCATGTCCTGAGCCGGCGGTTTCGCACGCACCAGGCCCAGAAGAGCTTCAACAACAATATCGGACTGCCCCTGACGCTGCTGGGCGCCGAGCCGCGGGCCGAGGTCGTCATCGCCGAGCTCGGGGCCAACCATCCCGGGGAGATCGCTTACCTGACGCGGATCGCCCGGCCGGACATCGCCCTGGTGACGAACGCCCATCCGGCTCATTTGGAGGGCTTCGGCAGCCTGGCCGCAATCATCCGCGAGAAGCTGTCGATTGCCGATGGGCTGAGCGATGACGGGATTCTAATCATCAACGGAGACATCGAGCCGCTCGTCGCCGCTTGTCGAAGCGGCGGACGGGCATTTCTTACGTTCGGCCAGTCCGCCAATGCGGATTATCGGGCGCAGCAGATCGCGTGCGAGGCCCTGCACAGCACGTTCATGATTCGCGGCACGCAGGTCCACCTGCCGCTGCCCGGCCCCGGCAACGTGGAGAATGCGCTTGCGGCGTGGGCGGTCTGCAACCAGCTCGGCGTGAGTGCCAGGGACTTTGCCCAGGCTGTCGAGAGCCTCCGCAGCGTGGCGATGCGGGCCGAGCCTGTGCGCATCGGAACGCTGACCGTGCTGAACGACTGCTACAACGCCAACCCGGCGTCGATGAAGAACGCCTTGGCCATGCTGCGCAACCTCCGCGCGGCGGGCAGCGATGTGTCGCGGGTGCCCGGCTCGCAATCCGAAGGCGAGACCGTGTCGCAGGCATCCTGCCCGCGATGTAAGGGCGAGACGCCCTCGCCACGTGAGGCGCTTTCGACTCGCTCCCGGCTGGTCTTCATCTGCGGCGAGATGGCGGAGCTTGGGCCGCAATCGCAATCTCTGCACGCCGAGCTGGGCAAGGCGGCGGCCGAGGCAGGCGTGGATCTGCTCGTCGCCGTTGGCGAGCTGCCGCGAGTCGTGGCGAAGGCCGCGCACGAAGCCTCGCGAGACGGCTTGCAGGTGAGGGAGTTCGCCGACACCGCTTCCGCCTGTGATCATATTCAAGATTTGATTCGGAAAGACGATATAATACTGGTCAAAGGCTCACGGGTGGCCCGGTTGGAGCGCCTGGTTGAGAAATTGATTAAGGATTATGGATGATATTGATGACTGATGATTGATGATTGAAGCGGAAGATACGGACCTCTCTTCAATTATCAATCATCCATTATCAATCATCCATTAAGACTGGGATGATTTATCATCTGCTCGATCGTTTCAGCGACTTTTTCTCCGATACGCTGCACTTCTATGCGTACCAGCACGTCCTGTTCCGGTCGGTTCTGGCGGTGCTGACCAGTCTGGCGATCGCCCTGCTGATCGGCCCGCGAGTCATCCGCTGGCTCATGCGCAAGAAGATCGGCGACCGGCCCGAGTTCTATCACGCGGCCCTCAACGAGCTGACGAAGGAGAAGGCCAACACGCCGACGATGGGCGGGCTGATCATCCTCTCCTCGGCGATCCTGAGCACCCTGCTGTGGGCCAGGCTCAACAACCCGTTCGTGCAGAAAGCGATCTTCGTGCTGCTGTGGTTCGGGGCGCTCGGGGGGGTGGACGACTGGCTCAAGCTGACGGCGGCCGCGCGCCAGCGGGGACGCAGCGGCCTGCTCGCCTGGGAGAAGCTGATCTTCCAGATCGCCGGGGCGGTGCTCATCGCCTCATTCCTGTTCTTCGACTTCGCCCACATCCCCGACGGCAAGTTGCTGTGGGTGCCGTTCTACAAGAACGGCCTGGTGCTGGCGAACTGGACGTTCATCCTGATCGCGATCTTCTACATCTCGGCGACGAGCAACGCGGTGAACCTGGCCGACGGCATGGACGGCCTGGCCGGCGGATGTGTCGCCATGGTCTGCCTGGTCCTCGTGATCCTCTGCTACGTCGCCTCCGAGATGATGTCCCGCACGACGCCGGTGACGTGGTCCAGCTACCTGCTGCTGCCGCACATCCCCGACGCCGGCGAGCTGAGCGTCTTCTATTCGTCGATCCTCGGCGCGGTCCTTGGCTTTCTCTGGTTCAACTGCTATCCGGCCCAGACCTTCATGGGCGATGTCGGCTCGCTGCCGCTCGGCGCCGCGATGGGCTACGGCGCGCTCGTCACCCGCAACGAAATCCTCCTGCTGATCATCGGCGGCGTCTTCGTCATCGAGCTGATGAGCGTCGTCCTCCAGGTGGGCTACTTCCGCTACACCGGCGGCAATCGCCTCTTCCGCTGCGCCCCGCTGCACCATCATTTCCACCTTGCCGGCTGGAGCGAGCCGCAGGTCGTCGTACGCTTCTGGCTGATGGCCGCCGCCTTCGCCGCCCTGGCCTTAGCCACCATCAAGCTGCGCTAGCCCGCGTCTCACACGTCAAGCCCGATTGCCCGCGCGGCGACAAGCCACATCCCTAGGACTACGACAAAGACAGTACGTACGATGTCCAGGAATTGTCAAATGTCAAGCGTTGACCCCCGTCGTTGACCCCCGTCTGCCAGGGGGTTGACAGTCGACGCGCCTGGCAAGTGTCAAGAGTTGACCCTGAACCCCCTGAACCCGACTGAGAAGTCGCCCACACTCCTCATAACTCTTTTTCTCCACAGCAGTCAGCCTTCAGCACGCCGTCGCTTGGCTTTGTTTGGCACGTGCGCCGCGTGTGAATCGCGGCTCGTGAACTTCTCACTACTCTCATTATAACGCCTGACAACGAGACGCGCAGCACCGGGCACGACTAAATCCGCCACGTCTGTGAATTGCCATTTACTACTCATTAGCCTCATTATCATGCCGCCCCGCGGACTCGCCAGAATCGTTGCGAGCACCCGTTTCTGTGGCGGGTGCGGTCGGAATACGGTGGCAGCGCATAGCCGTGTGCCGACTGCCCCTCTTTCGTCCCTTACGGGACTCGTTTTATCCTTGGCCCCGGTTTGCCCAGCGATAAATCAGCCATTTTGTAGGACGT
>Ga0315282_10001755_pt1 | contig 40496 bp, 32 predicted proteins | sample YL17G07_20_MG_FD_203693 | JGI IMG/M metagenome (GOLD analysis project Ga0315282, IMG submission 203693) | Sediment microbial communities from Yellowstone Lake, YNP, Wyoming, USA - YL17G07_20 | ecosystem: Environmental > Aquatic > Freshwater > Lake > Sediment | place: USA: Wyoming | collected...
GCTGCCTCAGGACCGTCGGCGGCATCGCGTTGACCGTTGAGGTTGCGAGGCTCTTCCCAAGGCGCTTCACTATTGAGGTCTCTCCTGACAGTTCCGATTGGAAGACCGTTGCCTCTCACACGGACTATCGCGCGGTCAAGGGCGCCAACGTCTGGCAGTTCGATCCAGGCGAGTATCGCTATGTGAGACTCACAGCCGCAGCGGTATACAATCCCGCAGCCGGCTGCTACCAGACGAATATCCCAAAGGTGAGCATCCTCGGGCGAGTAGATGGCGGAAAGCTCCATGCCAAATGGATGGAAAGCGCCAATGACGGCTACGACAGCTCAAGCGGCTGGGCAGATAGATCCGACCTGCGCTACAGCTCCTCTGTTATCACAGAATCGAATTTCCAGTCGTGTCCAAAGGTTGGCGCCCTTCCCGCGCCCGATGCGCCGGGGAAGTTCGTTGAGACAGTCTTTGGCACTGGGGACCTGGAGGGAACGGTCTACGGAGCGGTAAAGATCCTCGACGCCGCAGGCAATCCCTCGCCACTCTCAAACGTGGAGCAGGCCCAGGTCAGCTACATGGGCCTTTCCTACCAGGGGGAAAGCGATCTCATAGTGCTGGGACCGAGCCTGCCGCCGCAGCTTGTCATCACAAGGGGCAAGGATGTAAAGCAAGCATTCATAGCGTTCAGTGGTTCCATCGCCTTCCCGAAGAACCACCTCAAGTTCCCGATCAAAGTCGGCAAGTATACCTGGTCGCCCACCGCATCCCAGTGGAAAGCGATAAAGAAGACAGCATCGACCCTTGGGGTTGCGTATTGGCGTCTTGAGGGCAAGAGCCCCACGTGCCCAAGCATCATTCTTGCGCCCAAGGAGCTGATGCTTCGCAACGGCGACATCACGAACCTCGCCGTCAGCCCGATTCACGGCAACAACGCCATGTGGCCTGATGCTACCAAGCCTCCGACATTCTCGTGGACAAACGGCATCGCGGGGATGGAGTATTTCTGGGTGGACGTCTCGACAGACAACACGTTCTCCACCAAGAACCCGAAGACGCTCATAAGCCTCGTGGGGGTGTCCGGCTCCGCAACTGCCACAAAGGCCCAGTGGAAGGCCATCAGGCGTCTTGCAGCAACCAGCAACGGCACGCTCTACTGGAGAGTAAGAGCCAAGGATCGCCAGAAGGTTCTCACCCTCGCAAGCCAAACGCAAACTCTCACCATAGACGGCGGGACATGGACAGTCTCTGACGTTGCGTCGACCCCTGACGGGCCGACAATTTCATGGACGCACCAAGGCGAAGGGATAGTCACCTACAGGCTTGAGTTCACGGCGGCGGACGCCTTTGGCAGCAAACCCGGCAGCACTGTTGTCGTGCCTTCAGTGTCCATTTCCACGACATCCTATACGCTCAAGTCTACTGAATTGGCGCGCCTTCGCGCCCTTGCCAAGCGGTCGGGGACAACCACCCTTCACTACCGCGTTCGCGGAGAGGATGCCGAGAAAGCGTTCGTCACCTATAGCGACATGGCCGCATTCACGCCGTAGGCGGCGCTTGACTACTACAGGGGCAGGCGAGGCGCACACTCGCGGCCGCCTCGCCTGCCCTTTCGCTCAAGCCTTCCGCGGGCTTTCCAACCCGCCTCGGGACCGGCTGCAGATGGTCGGCAATAAACCTGGCGGTGGTTCCGTGCACTTTTCTCAAGAGGCCGGAATTCGACAGGAAACTGCCGCTTTTTGACACTTTGGTAATAGGCTAACGGAACTCCTTCATTGCCGCCCCTCCTCTCCCACGGGGCGGTTCTTTCGTTCTTTGATAATTCAACTCTTGGGGCGGTTGACGATATCGTCCGGCTGTATAATGGTGCAGCCGTCGAGTGAAAGGGGCGCGCACGATGACCGGCAAGGAACGCGTTTTCACCATGCTTTCGGGCAAGACGCCCGACCGGGTTGCGCTTTTCGAGAAGAGCGTCTACGCGTCGGTAGGGTCGAGGATCCTCGGACGTCCGGCGCTCACCGGAGGAACGACAATCCACAGGGACGAAGCCGAGGCGTGGCTCAAAGGCGACGCCGCGCATGAGGAGTTCGTCGAACGAATGTATGCCGACTACGGCGAGATCGTCCGGCTCTTCGGCTATGACTGCATCAAGATCCCGTGGCGGATGGCCGCGCGGCCGACAAAGAAGCTCAGCGAATTCGATTATCTCTACGGCGACATCGACGCCGACAACTGGCAGGCAATGCGCTACGATCCCGAAAGCGAGCACTGCGGCATCGTGGATAGCGCGGCGAAGCGGCGCGGCATAGAGGAGTTGCGGCGCGATGTTAAGGCGGCAGAGAAGGCCCTTGCAACCTCGGCGCCAAATGAGCCGGACAAGCTCGTCAGACGCCTCGCCGCAGACTACTGCAACACACACGCGGTCATGGGCGGCGCATCCGTTGCGATACCGCTTGATGAGAACTGGCTAATGGCAACGGCAATCGATCCGGGACTTGTAGGAGCGGCACTTGACGTACAGGTCGAGTACGCCCTGCGCGACATCCGTCCGCAGATCGCCGCTGGCATAAGATTCTTCGGCGTCGGGGGCGATTTCGCCGACAACCGCGGCCCGGTCTATGGGCCAAAGGTCTTCCAGGATACATACCTGCCGCGCCTCAAACGCCTTATGGAAGAGGTACACAGGCTGGACTGCTGGGGCGTTTTCACTTCCGACGGAAACATATGGACGGTCGCCGAAATGATGTTTGACGATGCGAAAGTCGATTGCTACGGGGAGATCGACTGGACGGCCGGAATGGATATCGCGGAGCTCAAACTGCGATTCCCGCAAGTGACGTACTGGGGCAACGTGCCGACGAGCCTCATCCAGAACGGCACGCGCCGGGAGGTCCTCGACGCCGCGCGGCACTGCATCGAAGCGGTCGGCGACAGGCGGCTCATCCTTGGCTCGTCCAATGCGATACTTCCAGGCAGTCCCGTGGAGAATGTCTTTGCGCTCAAGGAGGCCGCGGAGAGATGGGGATGAAGAGCCGCGCTTGCAGCGCGGCGTGCGAAAAGCGCGAAAGGTGAGAAAGGTGCGAAAGGGGGCGCCGGAGGTACCAGCGTGAGCAAGCCCAGAACAGGAGATCGCAGGGATGATCCCTTATAAGGCCGACGTGATGATGCAGCAGATGCCGTGGGCCAACTGGGTGATCATCGGCATCACAGTGATAGTCAGCCTTCTCGCGCTCTACGGGCCACTGCAGGGCGCGAGCTCCTCGATGTCGCTCTGGTGCCATGATCCCAAGGGCACCATGGCGGACATTCTCCGCGAGAACCCGGATGTCGTCCGCGCGTACGGGCGCAACATCAATCTCAATGACCTGCCTCAGTTCCACGGCTATCAACTGATTACATACGCGTTTCTGCATTCGGGCCTGTGGCATCTCTTCGGCAATATGGTTTTTCTGTTTGTTTTCGGCAACGCCGTCAACGCCAAGATGGGACACGCCGAGTACGCGGGGCTGTATCTGGCGTTCGCCGCGGTTACGGGGCTGGCCTGGTATCTTTTTCCCGGCGACGGACTGCTCATGGTCGGCGCTTCGGGTGCAACCATGGGCATAGCGGGGATGTTCGCCGTACTCTATCCGCTCAACGAGATATCCATCTTCCTGCTGCTCATGTGGCGGCCGATCCTCTTCGATCTCAGCTCGATGTGGTTTCTTCTGATCTATTTCGCGATGGATTTTCTGGGTCTCCTCGCGGGAACGGGCAACGTCGCTCACGTCAGCCATGTGGCGGGGATGGTTTCCGGCGCGGCGCTTGCCGCCGGCTTCGTCCTCACCGGAGTGACAAGGCCGAGCCCGGGCGAAAGGACGCTTCTGGAAATCTTCGGCCTCAAGGTCAAGAGAGAGGGGCGTGAACGGCGCGCGCCGATAGGTGGGGCGCGCCCCGACATACCGGGCATCTCGTACGGGGTGGGAACGCCGCCAGATCACCCGCCGGCCACGCCGCAGCGTCGCCGTCCCACAGGGACGCCCTGACGGCTCTTACGGCGCTATCCGCGCAGCATCATGTTGGCCGCGGAGAGGATGACCTTTATCAGTCTGGACGACTTGCCCACCATGTAACCCGACAGGAGCGCAAGCGCCAGATGGCGCACGGGCTCGCGGCGTATGGGGCCAAACAGGGAATCCTCCAGTACCGCGCCCGCGACCTGAAGCCTTGCCCTGGCCTCTTTGGTGGTCATCTTGCCAGCCATAGGCCGATTCCCGCCACGACGGCGGCGATGACCAACGCCGCGCCGCCGGTTATCACCGCCGCCAGTGTGGGACCGAGGTAGAACATCACGAAGAGGAAGAGCGCGGCCATGAAGAGGCCCACTCCCCATAGCGCGAAGGCACCGGCGCACAGCACGATAGCCGTGGCGATCACGGTTTTGACCAGTTTCACCCTGAAGGCGTTGAGCTCGGCTTCAAGAAAATCGGTCAGGGCGGTAATGTAGTTCGTCAGCGCCTTCACGCTTGTCTCCCTTATCTTCGCTCCAGGATTTTGCTGAGAAGCATGCCGGCGCCGAAGGCGATTAGAACACTCGTAATGGGCCGCTCCTCTACTGTATTCTTGACCTGTCCCAGCAGCCTTTCGCTGTAGTCGCGGGCGTCGCCAAGGCTTTCGCGCACGTAGTCCATACCCTCGCTGATGCGGTCGCTGACCCCGGATCTGGCCTCCTCGGCGCGCTGCCCCGCTTCACCCCTTATGGTTCCAATGAGGCCGCCGAGGTCGGATCGCAGTTGCTGAAGGTCCGATCTCAGGTCGTCGAGTTCCTTGCTTATGTCACGTTCGGTCATGGCTGCTCCTTTACGTTAGGACGCCGGCGCGCCGGCCGGAGGATCAAGGGGATTAGCTCACAGGCGTTGCCGTAATTCGTTTGACAGCGCCACGTAACGTAAGTTCCTGATTTCGAGGCGCCGGAGGGCGATCCTATGTGAAAATTCTTGTTTTTTTCTCCGCTCTACGGGCGCGGTCGCGCGTTATCATACTGGAATCTTCGCTTGCGCAAGTGAAACGGTTCTGGAGAGGACTTGGGCGACACCGCAATTGCGGCTCCCGCCGAGGGTTTGGAGGCCGCGTACATAACGCACAAGGACCGGCTATTGACGCTGGCCACAGCGATAGTAGGCGACCGCGCTGCCGCCGAGGACGTCCTGCACGACGTTTTCGCCGGTATCGCGCGCGACAGGGAGGCTCTGTCGCCGAGGAGCCTGTCCGGGGCATATCTTACTGTGGCCACGAGGAACAGGGCGATATCGCTGCTGAGGTCCCGAAAGGTCCAGAACGCATACATCGAGGGCGAGGCGCGTCGGAGAGCACCCGGCATGGATGGCCCGGCCGAGGCGGCGTCGCGCGCCGAGGAGGACGAGGCGCTGATGAACCTCGTGAGCGCGCTTCCGGACGAACTGCGCCGGGTACTCGCGCTTCGCATCTGGGGGGAATTCGGATTCGCCGAGATCGCAGAAGCGGAAAACGTAAGCAAAAGCACGGCCCGGATGAGATATGTTGAAGCACTCAACTGTCTGAAAGTGCGGTTAGGAGGTTCCGGCATTGGGCGACATGAAGCCAGATAATCTCGAAGCGAGGCTCAAAGCCATCCGCCTCACTACTTCGCCGTCGCTGGACGCGCGCGTGATGGAGTCCCTGCGCGCGGCAAGCGCGGACGCGGGGAAAGGAGGCAGCGAGCCGGCGAGGAGCGATCACCAGACGAGCGCCACGCCGCGCACGCGATTGAGGAGATTCATGCGGCCGGCGGGCATCATTGCCGCCGCGGCGGCGATCCTCGTGGCTATGATCCTATGGCTGACAAGCGGCACGAACCCGCAGATGGCCGCCTATGCGGCCCTGGCCGAGGCAGCGAGAAACTCCAAGGCCGCTCAATGGGTGAGCTATCACGCCAGCATCATGGGAATGTCCGTGGATGGCTGGATATCGTCAAGACCCGCGCGCTTCGCCACAAAGGCAGCCGGATGCCTGACCTATCGCGACCAGAGCACCGGGAAAGTTTACTTCTACGACACTGCGAGCAAAACTATCACCGTGGAGGACGTCTCCGGCGAGACAAGCGCGTCCGATGACGCGGCAAGTCTTTTCGACGCGGTTATGGAGGAGATAGAGAGCATCCAGGAAAAGGGCGTCAAGGTAGCGCGGACGTCCGAAACCATTGACGGGAAGCTGCTCTGTGTCTACTCCTTCGGCGGCACGTCCGCCGTGAAGAACGCCCGCATAACAATAGACCCCTCCGAGCGGAAGATCGTCAAGATGGAGATCGGGGTATCGCCCGGGACGGGGCTCAATTTCCCTGTTGCGATGACGATGGCGTACCCTGCCGGCGGGCCGGCGGACATATATGAGTTGGGGGCGCCGAGGGATACGCGGGTGGTCCACGGCGCATTCAAGGAAGCATCCTTGCTCTACAGGAAGGCCGAGGCGGCGCAGGAGGCATTCGCGCCCAGCTACTTCGCCGTCATATACACAGTGCTGGAGCCGAAAGGCTCGGCGGCCCCGGTCAAGAACGTAGGCGATATTTCCGTCGTATACAGAAAGGGGAGCCGCTACCGCATCAATCGATACTCCGGCGAAGCCGCCGATATGAACAGCGCGTTGGCTCCTTACGATAACATGGCGTCGTTCGAGGCATGGACGGCGAGCCACAGCGCACAGTCGGCGCTTTTTTGTGATACAAGCCTGGAAACCGAGGACGATCCCGAGCGCCCGGCGGCGGTAAAGGTGACATTGACGGGCGCGGGAACAGTGACCAGAACCGCCATTTCCAGTCTGTGGAAGAAATGCACAGTAGATGGCGTAACGTGGCTTAAGCCTCTGACCATTGCGCCGGGACAGCCCGGCATGCACCTTCTGCCGCCGAAAGAAGGGCTCGGGGGAACCATGGCAGGCGTGGAGAGCATCCAATTGGTTTCGCACGGAGATGACGGCGAAGCCTATCCTGAGAGAACAGCGAGAATACTTGACCCGCAGAGGGACTATGCGGTCGAGGAGTCGATTACGGCACGGTATCCGGCCAGCGCTGACATCTCAGCGATCGACACGTCGCCGGTAAGCATAGAGTCGACGGGCATTTTCGAGCACGTTGAGTCACGCAGGATCACCGAATACGCGCAGACCCCCGCCGGGCAGTGGTATGCAAAGATGATCGTCACCGAGGTGGCGGATGGCAAGACGGGTAGAAGAACCGAAACCACCCGAGTGCTCATAGACACCGCGCGTGGAATTCCGGACAGCGCCTTCGACATCGCGAAGCTCGAAGAACAGTACAGACGAACGCCAAAATAGCGCTGAATCCGCGTAACTTCGCGCCGTGCCTCCCTGCCGCGAGCATCTTGTCCCCTTTTTCCTGCCGCAAAATGGGCTCATTTCATACTATAGGTGAGGGTTCGAACCACTCAGCTCATGGGAAAGGCAACAGTGTTGCTCAGCGACGGAGAATGCATAGGGCTTTGCCTTGACGGGCACCTGGAGGCGTACGAGGAACTCGTGGCGCGCTACGAAGTGCCGCTCATCTCGCACCTGTCGGGCCGGCTCGCCGATGGCGATCTGGCGGAGGAAGCCGCGCATGAGGCGTTTGTGCGCGCGTACTTCGCGCTTGATACCCTTCGCAAGCGGGAATCCTTCTTTCCCTGGCTCGCGGGCATAGCGGACCACATCGCCAAGGACGAGTTGCGGCATCGCAAGCGCCAGCATGAGATGGACGGGAATCTGGCGGCCGCGGACGCGAGTACGTCGCGGCCGGACCGTGATCTCGAACGCGCGGTGGCAGACCTTGCGGAGCCGTACAGAGAAGTCGTGCTCATGAGGTTCTTTGGCGGTATGCAGTGCGACGCAATCGCGAAAACGCTTGGACTGTCACTTGGAACGATCACAAAACGGCTATCCAGGGCATATACGATGCTCAGGGAAAGCCTGGAGCGGCCGGAAAAGGCTGAAGCTGATAAGGAGGCGCGCGAATGAACTGCCGTGAATGTCGTGAGGCAATCGCCGCCTGGCTGGACGAGTTACTGGACGAAAGCGCGAAGGCTGGATTCGAGTCACACCTGTCGACCTGTGCGGCCTGCCGCAAAGAGGCGGATGCCGCCGCTCGCATAAGGGCGCGTTTTTTCGAGATGCTCAACGCCGCGCCCGGCAGGTCGGTTCGCGCCGAGGTAATGAAAACGATCTCACAGCGGGCGGTTCGCCCGAGGAGAATGGATATGGTTCGCAGGCATATAAGAGGCTTTGTTACCGCGGCCGCGGCGGCAACAGTTGTACTCGCGGCGATGCTATGGTTGATGACCGCCGGCCCCAAGCCGCAGATGTCGGCGTATGCGGCCCTTACCGAAGTAGTCAGGAATTCACAGGCCGCAGAGTGGGCACACTATCACCAGGAAGCTCCGAACTGGATGGTCGACGGATGGATGTCGTTCAAACCTTACCGGCTATGCGTTAAAGTGCCAGACCAGATGATCTACGGCGACTGGGCGGAACACAAGCTGTATGTGTATGATCACAGGAGGAACACGATAACGGTTGACGAGGTCCCAGAAGGCAGCTACTACATGGCTGCAGCACCGAATCTCTTCACTGCGATCACGTCGAAGATCGAGGAGAGGCGCAAGAAGGGTGTGGACGTCACGCGAACCAACGAGACCCTGGACGGAAAGGTCGTGGACGTCTATAGCATCGATGGCGGCGCTGAGCTTACTACATGCTACCTCGTGGATCCGGCGCTGCAGCGAATCATCTGTGAACAAAGACGCGACAAGGCCGGCAAGGTCAACAGCGATCTCACAACAAGCTTCGATTACCCGCAGAGCGGCCCCGCGGACATCTACGCCATCGGCGCTCCCAAGGATGCGAAGGTTCGCAAAGGTTCGCTGGTGGAGTTGATGACGCTCACGGACAAGGTGGACGCCGCTCGCAAGGCGTTCGCGCAGAACTACTTCGCGGTAATTTACGAACCTGCGAGGCTGCTTGCTCCAACAGGCGCGCGCAGCCTCGGGTGCAAGATCAGCGTTGTCTACCGAAAAGGCCCGCTTTACCGGATTGAGGAGTACGGCAGCAATAAACCGATTCTCAAGGGAGGTGACGACGCGGCAGACATGGGCGCGGTCGAGGACTGGACGAAATCAGACAGGCCCGAAAGCTGTCTCTTCTGCGACGCGCGGCTGGAGGCCGACCCCGACACGCGCAAACCCGGCGGAACTCTACTGCGCATAGGCGCTGACGCAAGCATACAGGAGAGCACGACAAACGTCTGGAGGACAAACACAATTGAGGGATTGACGTGGCTCTTCCCCACGGCGCCGGGTATTCCGTCAAGTGAGGATTCGCTGCCGCCGATGGACACAGTTAACGGCAGGCTTGAAGGCGAAGAAAGTGTGGTCTTGGGAACCAGCTATGAGCCGTGTGAAAAGAGCGGGTGGTATTTCAACACCGCCCGCGACTATGTGGCAGAGATGTCGAGCATCATCACTTACGGCCAAGGCGTAATCGAGAAAGCAGGCGACGCATTCACAGGACCTCAGGACGAGAAAACAAGAAGCGCGTACCAGCAGGTGGAGTCGCGCAAAGTCTCTGAGTACGCTCAGACGGCGACTGGCCGGTGGTACGCAAAGAAGGCTGTCACCAGGATCAGCAAGAAGGGCACGTACGACGAAGAGAGGACTACGTTCATCTTCCTGGACACCAAGCGCGAGATTCCTGAGGAAGTGTTCGATATTGCCAAGTTCAAAGCCCAATACGCACCTGCATCGAAATAGCAAGCGATGGTGATTCGCCGCGGCCGCCATTGTGCGGCCGCGGTACTCTTATTTCATGGTCACAACTCTCCGAATATCCCCTTCCGCCGCGGCTTTGAGCACCGGCCGCATGTATTTGTCAACCATGACGGCATCCATGGGCACGGGCATGGCTTGGAGCTTCATCTTGAGTTGCGGGTCCTTGGCGGCGGCGATTGCGCGGTCGATGTGGAAGGGGCCGAAGCCGGGGAGCGCGCCGAGAGAGGTGGGGTAGCCAAGCTGACGCGAGAGCGCCATCATGGCCTCGGCGACGGCGAGGGCGAGGTCGCGGCCGGAGAGGCGCGACGCGTCGTCAGACATAAGCCCTGCTGTAACATAGACTTGGGACAGTTTACGCAACTGCCGCTCTATCGCGGGGGCAAAGAGGACCGTGTAGTAGGGGTTGAGGATGGCGGTAGCGCGACCGTGGGTGGTTACGTCAACGAGGCTGAAACTCGTGAGGTGGCCGCCGCTTGTGCTGCCGACCACGATGGCGTAGCCGCCGAGGTCAGTACCGAGGCCGAGGGCTTCGCGCGAGGCGAGGCTGCCCGGATCGCGAACGGCGTCGGCGACCGATGAGACGATGAGGCTCACGCCGGTGAGAGCGATCCGTTCCACCTTTTCGAGCGCGTCCCCCTTCGCGCCGTAGTACACCTCTATGCAGTGGCTCATGCCATCGAACGCGCCATCGCAAGTGAGGTCCTTTGAAGCGCTCACGGTGGTTGAATAGTCGAATACGGCAGCGCGCGGAACGATTGCCATATCGACGATAAGCTTTTTCTGCCCGGCGGCCAGATCCGTGACGTTCGCGTATTTTGTGAGATGTGACCCTGACGATGCCGCGGTCTCGACGGCGACGAGGGGCGTAAGCGCAGTGCCGCCAAGCTTTTCGGTCACGCGGCCAACGCCGAAGAAGGGGTTCACGTCATGCACGCCCGGCGAGAGGCATGCGAGTACGATTGCGGCCTTTGTCGCGTCGATGGTCGAACCCGCGCCGGCCGCTACGATCACGTCCGCCTTGGCGGCTTCGATCTCGTCCTGGATGCGGTAGACGTCTTCAAGGGGCGAATTGGGCCTCGCGCCTTCGCAACGCGCGACGACTTCCACGCCCACGGGGCCAAAGGCGTCTATCACTCGCTCGACGGTATCCGCCAGCCATTCACTGCGGTTCGCCACGAAAAGCGCGCGCCTCCCCAGCGGCGCGGTCTTCTCCCCGACCGCGTCGAGGCAATCGAGGCCGAAGGAGTAGGCGTCACCGCGCCAGTCTACGAGCAGTTTCCTTGCCTGAGCGGCGAGAGGCGTCTCAGAGCGGCGCGGCTTCATATCAGGATCTCCCATGCTGTCGGCGCGAGTGGCAATGAAGGGAAATTCGTCGTTTGCTTCGCCGCTCCACTTGCCGAAGATAGGACCCAAGCCCCAGCCCGGCGGGGCGGCTCTGCGATTCCATCTGCGGGCCAGGACAAAGATGAAGGCTACCACCAATAGGAACTCTATCACATCGACAGCAAATGTCACGACAGGAGATGGGCCGGTTTCCTCCGAGACCGTGCCTCGCGAAGCCGTGAGGAGGCAGACAATGACGAGCGCCATAGCGCATCCGGCGAGGATGATGTTGAAGAGCTTGAGGCCCCCTATCCTTCTTCTGCCATCGGTCATCGCGCCTGCCTCCTCCAGTGCGAAAGATCACGCCCCTATTGACTCAAGCTCGCTAACAAGCGGCCACTTGCCGGCGAGCCGGTCGGCTCCGGCATCGAGAAGCGCGAGCCCCTCGGCAATGCAGGCAATCCCGCCGGAGGCCTTGACTCTGGTCGGCGTACCGGCGACGGCTTCCTTTATCGCGGAGACGATGCGCACGGTCGCGCGGCCGTCATCGAATCCGGTGCAGGTTTTGACAAATGCCCCTCCCGCGGCCGCAACAGCCCTGGCCGCGCCGATGACCTTCGATAGCGTGCGTATCTCGTCCTCGGTCCGCATCAAGTCTCCGACGCGGATGATCGACTTCATTTCGACACCGTAGGGGCGCGCGGCGTCCTGCAGGGCGCGGGCGTAGCGCTCCACGGCGGCGAAATCGCCCGCCTGAGAGAACTGCACCGGCACGACCGAGTCGATTTCCTCGGCGCCGCTATCGAGGCCCCACTTGAGTTGCATGAGCGCAACGTCGAGGGGGTCGGTGCCATAGGGGAAGTTGACGACCATCTGCTTTTTCGGGTAGGGGCGCGTGAGGTACTTGCGCATCCATGCGAGCTGGAACGGCCATCCGGCATATGCGGCAAACTCATATTTCGTAGCGATGAGCGAGGCCGCCTGGACGTAGTCCTCCGGCGTCGCAACGTCGCGCCCGAGGTAGCGTCTCATGATCGGCTGAACATTCATGCCGACGGTGAGTGTGCCGGAGAAGTCATAGGCGGATGTTACGCGCCGTATTTGCTGTGTGGTGAAGACTGCCATGCGCGGCCTCCATAACTGCGCCGAAGGCGATTATGACGTCTCGCAGTGCAGTGTCAAGAAAGGGCTTCCCTGCCGCAATGCGCCTAACACCATGGCTGCTTGCGTTCGCCGAACGGTCCATAGCCGGGGAAAACCTTCTCGCCGGGCTTGCCATACCAAGTGGGGTTATAGAAGAACCACCAGTTCATGAAGTTGATGAAACCGTACGACGGGTAGGATATGCCCCGCGAGATGAGGACAAGAGCCGTGATTATGCATGCCAGGGCAATAAGCCACCCGATGAGAAAGGGCGCTTCCGGGATGATCGAGACAAAGCCCCATATGAGGCGAAAGACGGTTACTGGGAATGCGGCCTTGGGAGCGCTCGCGTGACCGGCGTGAGTACTCACGCAGTACTGGGTGACCGCGGCGGCAATCACGATCAGAGCCAACACCGTCAGGTAGATGACGAGCTTGCGTAGCGCCTTACTCCCTTTGAACACGTCAGCTGTCTCTCCAGACTACCACCAGCCTCCCCGTCAGCACATGGTGCTTTGGAAGCGGCCGCAGTCCCTACCAGTGGGCGCCTCCGCCACCACCCCCGAAGCTGCCGCCTCCGCCACCGCCAAAACCGCCGCCGCCACCGAAACCACCGCCTCCAAAGCTTCCACCGCCACCGCCTCCTCCGAAGAAACCCCCTCCCCCGCCCCCGAAGCCCCCGTGGCCACCGCCGTACCAGTAGTTGTTGCCTCCGCCGCGGTTGAAGATGGAGAGGATTATCCCGATTATGACGAGTATTGGCAGGAAGCATGGCACGCCGCAAGGCAACTCACGAAACAGGCCCGATGGCCCGGAGAAGCCGCCCGACGGGTAGACAACGGGCGGCGTGTATTGCGGCTGCGGCTGATACGCCTGGCGCTCGGTTTCCTCAGGCGCTGCGGTCGTTTCGCTTTCCGAAGGCTCTTCGCTTTCGTTCTCCTCAGTCCCAGCGGCCTGCTGTGTTTCGCTCGATTCCACTGTGGTCGCGGTGCGCCCCGGGATTGTCGAAAGTGTTACGCCATAGAACGCTTCGAGCTTCTCGACGATGGATACAGTCCCCTTGACAAGGCCCCTGCCGTATTCGCGCTTTCTGAACAACGGCGTCATGTCCCGGGCGGCGACCGTGTCGCAGAACCGGCTGGTCAAGACCTTCTCAAGGCCCTTGCCGACAGCGATCCGTACGTCGTGGTCCCTGAGCGCGACAATGACGAGGATGCCGTTGTCCTTGCCTTTCTGCCCGAGCCGCCACTTGTTGGCAAGGTCCCTCGCGAGATCGGCTATCGGTGTCCCGCCGGTAGTATCGATAGTGAAGATGAGAAACTGGGCCGTGGTCTTCTGCTCCAACTCGGCAAGGATGGCGTTGAGCGTCGTTGCGGAATCGGAGTCGATTATCTCGGCCTTGTCCGTAACAAACTCAGTCGGCACCGGCATGCCGAGCACGTCCGATGCGGATGATCCGCCCGCTCTCGCAGGCGCGGCGAGGAGCATCGACAGAAGCGTCACGGCCGCCGCGTACTTGTAGAAGTACGCAACTGGTTTGGCGTGCTTTATTTCTTTCATCGGCTGCCCCCTCTCTACGCTCGGTCGATATTGACGCTCGCGGCCTCTACGGCGTCGCAGAGCCTGCCAAACGTCCCTCGCAACGTCCCGAAGTCAGGCGTTGACTTCGAGTCTCGCAGCCTGAGGACCTCCTCGAATGGCCCGGACGCGACACCGGCGCATTTCGCCGCGGCGGCGATGGTGTCCGCTTTGCCGGCGGGCGCCTCAACGCCGCTTACATAGAGCAGCCCCGAGAAAGCCGGCTGGATGGAATTGAGGGAGGCGAGAAGAACCTGCTTGAGACGCTTGCGGTTGCCCGCGCACCGCACGTAACCGCGGCGCATGTTCATGAGGAGCCCCTTCAATTCCCTTTCCACCGCGCGGCATACGTCCGTCTTTTCGAAACGAAGGTTTGCAAAGGGGTCTTCGCCGTAGACGGTTATGTGGCTGCTCCTGAACGATAGAAACTCCAGGGGAAACGTGTCGAGGGAGCGCTGGATGTATTCGGGAGTCATGAGAAGCGGCGCCGCTATCCCGCGCCTGCCGTGGCCGCGCCCCATGCCGCTTAACGCATCGAGGAATACGGGGCCGATCCTGGAGAGCACCAGGACGTTGTTGATATCGCTGATCCCCTCGCGGTAGTCCGGCGTCACGGCACTCCCGACGATGGACAAAGAGAGAAGCGATCCGCCGGCCGCGCGCATGACTTCCCGGATATAGGGTTCCGCTACCCGGGCCACCCTGTCAGGCAGGCCCGCCAGGTTGATGCGTTCCTGCGATACGACTGTCTGGTCGGTCATACGCCTCTCTCCTTCTTCAAGAGCTTGTCGCAAGGAACCTCACGTACGGCAACGCGCGGCCTATTCTGCTCGAATCTCGCGCGAACGTCAAACTTTTTCACGCGGCGGGCACCCGACGGTCCCCACACGCTACTACGTCCAGCGTCGGTTGATATTCGATTGCGCGGCGTGATTGTCGCGAAAATGGGAGTGGTTGACTCTTGTTCGATGTCCGTTAATGCACCCGTACCGGCCTCGACGGACGTTCCCGAACCAGGAGCCGCGCATGAGTGTCGTCCTTGAGGGCATTTCCCGACGCCTGCGAACGGAGGCCAGGACCGAATCGCTGACGTCCTTTGTTGCCAACAGCATAGCAATCGCCGTCCTCGTTCTGCTCTTCATCGCGGTGACTCTCCGGATCGCTCCCAACTTCCTGTACCCCTACCCTCTCGAGGCGGGCGACGGGGGCATGCTCTCATCGGCGTGGCGCGTCGCAACAGGGTCACCCATATATAACCCCGTTCAACATGCGCCGTTTGTCTTCAACATCCATAGTCCGATCTTCATCCACCTCTCGGCGTTCATTCTGAAACTCTTCGGCCCCTATGCGGGAGGCCCACGCCTCCTGGCTGAACTGATGCTCATAGGTGCCTCATTCTTTGTCTTCCTGACCACGCGCAGACTCACAGGGTCCATAACGGCGAGCATTGTCGCAGCGCTCGTGTTGCCCCTTGAAAGGCACGTGGTCCGCCGTTCAGGCCTTGCCATTTGCGACTTCTGCTCACTCTTGTTTCTCATGGCCGGGGTCTACTTCTGGGTGGTCGGCGGGAAGTGGCGATGGGCGGCCGTAGCAAGCTTTGTCCTTGCGTTCTTCTCCAAGCAGAGCGCGGTCCTTGTCCCCCAGGCGGTGATGCTGACAGCGCTTGTGGAACGAAAACGGCTTCGTATCCTCCTGTATGAAGGGGCATACCTGCTGCTAATGGGCGCGGGCTTTGGCGTGTGCTGGCTCATATGGGGCAAGGCATTCTTCCTCGACACAATGTACTATGGAACCGTGACAAGGTTCGATCCGTGGGTAGGTTTCCTGTCTATTCTCCTCACCGTTGCCACATATCCCCTGTTCTTCATTGCCGCCGGCTGGGCCGTCATGAGGGCCTTCCGGCGAAAGACCCTGATCCCGGCGGCTCTTCTCCCCGCAGGCCTCATCCAGGCGTACCTGGTGGGTAATGCCGGGGCCAGCCACGCGTATTTCTTCGATCTATCCGCGGCGCTTGCGTTGTCGATGGGCCTCTTCTGGCCTTACCTCGTGGCCGTGATGGAGCGCACGCAGGCGCGTACAAGGCGCATTGCCCTGGTTTTCGTGGTTGTGCAGGCAGTGCTCATCTTCTCGGCTGCGCTCTACAAGAGCGAGGGGCGCGGGGTGTTCCTTGAGAGCCAGATCAAGGGCGAAGCCCAGCACGTTTCGATGTATGAAAGGCCGGGGATGGTCCTTTCGACAAGGACCGGCTACGATCTGGGCAGAGTGGGAATGGATTTCACAACGGATCCGCACAGGCTCGGCCAGTTGCTCATTGCGGGCCTGGTGCCGCGCGAGGAGATAGAGCGCCTCGTGCGCGAGAGGCAGTTCTCGGCGGTCATTATGCCGGCCGACGAAGACCCTCTTGGCATATTCGACGCGAACCTGAGGCGTCTCGTGGAGGGGAATTACCGCCAATTGGGACAAACCCGCAAGGAGATCTACTTCTTAAGGTAGCAGACGGGAAGCGCGCGCCAGAGGAGCGTTTCGTCAGCTGGCCGTGCTCTCAACGGTCGCAGTGGACTCTACCTTAGGCGGAATGGATTCGTTCTCAGCGATTACAGTGGACCCCTTCGGGCTCTCGGGTTCGGAGCGTGACTCATTCACAGTAGCTCTGCTATCCCCCCCGGTGAAGTCCGTAGGCATGCCGAATGATTGTACGCCCGTTGCGTGGATGGGAGAACCCCCACCGCGCGCGAGAAGACCGAACGCCCCGAGGAAGTGAAAACTGACGACCAGGGCTATCATCACGCTTGCAGCGGCCGCGGCGGCGATGGTGTAGTATTTGCGCCGGCGAGCGACGCCGCTATAGGCATTTTGAGCGGCCAGAAGCGCGCGGGCCTTGAGCCACCTGGGCGGCTGGGTGAATTTCAGTTTGGAGAGTTCCTTTTCGAAGTCCTGCACCGCTACTCTTCCTTTATCGCTTTACCCAAGAGCTTCGCCAGTTTCATCAGTCCGTATCTGTACCTGCTCGCCGCGGTGTTCGCCGAGACTTCGGTTATCTCCGCAATCTGGGCGAACGTACAGCCTTCGTAGATCTTGAGTACCACTGTCTCGCGCTGATCGTCGGGCAGCTCCGCAAGCGCTCTTGTCGCTTCGCTCGCCGTCAACGTCGGTCCGCTACTATTCTCGGCGGCCGGCTCTTCGAAAAGCGCCGCGTCCTCGCCGAGCCGGCGCCTTGCCGCGCGCTTACTCAAAACGCCAAACGCCTCGTTGCGCGCGATCGTGAACATATAGGCGAGGGGCTTTTCCACCTTGATGAGCTTCGGCCCTCTCGCGGCGATTCGTGCAAAGACTTCCTGGAAAACATCTTCCGCTTCCGAGGCCGAGCCGAGGATGCTTCTGATGTAACCATAGAGGTCGACGGCGGTCAGGTCGTAGAGGTCCCCTAAGGCGGCTATTCTGCCCTGCGCGATAAGCCTGAAACACGCGGCAATCTGCCCGCTCTTCGCGTCCGCCGCCGCGTCACTCGTCTCCTCCGGTTGCTCGTTGCGGCTGCCTTCCAGATACAATGAGCGCCCTGCGGCATCGTTTTGTCTATTTTTCTGAACCGTCTGGGCCATCTTTTTTCCGTCCGGCTGTGCCCCTCTCAGGGGCACATCTCGACGCTGTCGCTCCTGGTGCACGCTCTTCTCGAAGGAGTCCATCGTTGTGCCTGCACGGCCACAGGGTTACTCCATTAACATTATGGCAGGGGACCGCCCGGTTTGCCAGAGAGTTGTCCGCCAATCTTGCGAGAGCCGCCGTGCGTCCGCAGCCGCGCTTGTCTGCGCGCCTAAGCGGCATATAATCACTCCTGACGCGCCGCTGCCGGCCGGGAATACGCCACTTGGGAATCAGGGAACGGCGGTATACTCATGGGCAAAGTGTGGAAAGCGCTTTCCGTTGTCCTCCTGGCCGCGCCAATTGCATGGTATTTCGCCGGATCGATCCCCGCCGGCAACCAGTCTCGCAAGACAGTCGTCCGATACATGGCGTGGGGCTACCCTGCGCAACTGAAGACCGACCGCGAGCTCATAAAGGTATTCGAATCGCAACCTGAAAACTCGGACATCGCGGTCGAGTTCATCATGGCCCCGATGCAGTCCTACTACGACAAGGTCCAGTTGATGCTCGCGTCGGGGACCGCGCCGGACGTTATCCGCGTAAACCCTGACCACTTCGCCTCTTACGTCCGCCTCGGCTTCTTCAAGGACCTGGAGCCGTTCATGCAGGCCGACGCGACCTATAACCCGGACGACATCTTCAAGGTCGCGCGCGACCGGGCGCTTTACAAGGGCCACCACTACGGCGTCGGGGTTCTCTTCACGACGATGCTGTGCTACTACAACAAGACGCTTTTCCAGAAGGCCGGCGTGAAGGACCCGTGGCAGCGTTACGAGGAGCACAAGTGGGACTGGGACGATTTCCTCGAGGCTGCAAAGAGCCTCACCGTCTACGACTCGGACGGCAGGCCGATCCAGTACGGCACGAACATCAGGGGCGGCGTGGATAACCTCTGCAAGTTCATCCTCGGGAGGGGCGGTCAGCTTGTTTCACCAGACGGAAAGCTGTCGCTTGTCAACAGCCCCATCGCGGTCGACTGCGTTTCCTGGATGAACGACCTCGTGTGGAAGTGGCACGTCTCGCCCACCCTTACACAGTCAGCGCTGTCGGTCTTTGAGTTTGAATCGGGAAGGATCGCGATGGAGCTCGATTCTTCGGGCGAAAGCCCGCGGCTGCGGGAGTCGATCACGTCGTTCCTGTGGGACGTGGCCCCCTGCCCCGGCACGGGTAACGGCCGTATGCCGTCGCACGAGTCTCACGTGCTCGTCATGAATGCGGCGGCGAAGGAGCCGGAGGGCGCGTGGCGCTTCATGAAATTCATGACGTCGCCCGTTGCGGAGCGCATCCTCGGATGCAAGCTGCGGCGATGCATTCCCACGCGAAGGTCGGTAGCGTTCTCCGAGGAATACCTGTCAGCGGACAGGGCTCCGTACAACATGCGCGCGTTCATCGCGGGCGTCGACGATCCTCAGCAGCAGATCGTGTACGATCCGAAGTGGTCCGAGTGGACGCTCGAGTGGCGCGCGCATCTCGACGAGCTTTTCCTCGGCACGAAGTCGCCCAGGCAGGCGATGGACGAGGCCGCGGCGAATATCGATCTCATTCTGAGCGGGGAAACCGACTAATGAGCGGCACCGGGAGACGCGGCAAGTGAGCCTGGCACTGGAAAAGAGACAGCTAAGCACGCGCGCGAGCCTCTATCTCAGGACCGACGCGTGGGGCTACCTCTTCATCCTCCCGTGGGTAATCGGCTTTCTCCTGTTCACCATAGGGCCGATGCTCATCTCGCTGGCCTTGAGCTTCACGACGTACGACCTCTCCGAGGTCCGCTACGCGGGCCTGCACAACTACCACTACCTTCTCGGCCGCGATCCGCTTTTCTGGAAGTCGCTTGCCAATACGGCTATCTACGTCGCGTTCAGCGTGCCTCTCGGCCTTACGGGGTCGCTCCTCCTGGCAATGCTCCTTGATACGAACGCGAGGGGCATCAGCATCTTTCGCACGGTGTATTACCTGCCCTCGCTCACGCCGGCGGTCGCGTCGTCGCTTCTGTGGATGTGGCTTCTGCATCCGGATATCGGCATCATCAACTTCGCGCTGAGGCATCTTGGCGTCACGCACCCCCCGGGCTGGCTCCAGAGCGAGTCGTGGGCGCTGCCTTCGATGGTGCTCATGAGCCTGTGGGGCATCGGCGGCGCGCGGATGATTATCTTCCTTGCGGGGCTGCAAGGCATCAGCGAGCACTACTATGAGGCTGCCAAGATCGACGGCGCGAACGCGTGGAGGCGATTCCTCCACATCACGCTGCCGCTCATCACGCCGGTGATATTCTTCAACCTCGTTCTCGGCGTCATCGGCGCGTTCCAGGTTTTCACGAACGCCTACATCATGACCGAGGGCGGCCCGAATAATGCCACGCTCTTCTACGCGCTCTACCTCTATCGCAACGCCTTTGTCTATTTCAAAATGGGCCGCGCGAGCGCGATGGCGTGGATACTCTTCGCAATCCTCTTTGTGTTCACGTTCATTCAGTTCAGGCGCTCGCGGCGATGGGTGCATTACGAGGGGGGCGAATGATGACTGCCTCCGGGCGCGAGACCACGAGGATCGGCAGGATAGCGGTGTGGACGCTTCTTCTCGGCGGGGGCACGCTCTTCATATTCCCCTTCTTCTGGACCGTCACAACCGCGCTCAAAACCTGGGAGCAGGCGAACGCCTATCCGCCGGTCTGGATACCCAAACCGTTCCAGTGGATCAACTTCTACACCGCGTGGACCACCCTGCCGCAGCCGTTCCACGTCTTCGTCGTGAATACCTATGTGATCGCCGCGCTCTCGACGCTTGGAACGGTGCTGTCGTCGGCGCTCGTGGCATACGGGTTCGCGCGCTTCAGGTTCAAGGGGCGCGACGCGCTGTTCCTGGTGCTCCTGTCGACGATGATGCTGCCGGGCCAGGTGACGATGATCCCGGTCTTCGTGATGTGGAACAAGCTCCATCTCGTGGACACGTTCGCGCCGCTCATCCTGCCGTCCTGGTTCGCGAGCGCGTTCAGCGTGTTTCTGTTCAGGCAGTTCTTCATGACCATATCGCGCGAGCTCGATGAGGCCGCGATGATCGACGGGTGCAGCTACTTCGGCATATGGTGGCGCATCATCCTGCCGCTCTCGCGTCCCGCGATAATAACCATCGTGATCCTGTCGTTTATCGACGGCTGGAATGACTTCATGGGGCCGCTTATCTACCTGAACTCGCTCAAGCACTACACGGTATCGATCGCTCTCAATATGTTCCAGGACCAGTTCTATACCCGCCTGGACCTCCTTATGGCCGCGTCGCTCATCCACATCGTGCCGGTGATTGCGCTCTTTTTCGCGGCGCAGCGGTACTTCATCAAGGGCATATCGATGACCGGCCTGAAAGGATAAGCGTGTGTGACCAACGATCGTGGCATATAGTCGGTCGAACTTGGTGAATGCGTAGGGGCGACGCATGCGTCGCCCGCCTGCGGCCGGACCAACTTGCGACAAATCAATCCTGCCTCGTTCACGCCGGCGGCTCCAACGGACGATCGCGGAACCCTCGGCCTGCGCAGCGCCCCTTTCGGGCGACGCATGCGTCGCCCCTACAATCAAGCAGCGCAACCCCTTTGCGAGCACACACTTAAGGGCGCCAGAAGAGGCAGTTACATGACTGGGCTTCGGCTAAGCTTCGGTGCACGGCGGCGTACTGGTCGGACCGGGCGCGCTCTCCGCAGGCGGATTCGGGGGCGCCGGCCACTGCGCAGTTGGGGCGCTGTAGCCCGCCAGCGGGGCAGGCGGCATGTAGTGGCGCAGGAGCGATTTCAACTCCTCAATCTCGCGCTCGACGGGCCACTTGGCGAAGGCAAGGAACAGGACGATTACGAAGTTCGCCACCGGAACAATGCTCAGGAGTCCCATCGCCCACGGATAGCCGGCCCGTTTGAATATCATGCACCATGCCGCAACCACGAGCGCGACTATGCCGAGGACGATAAGCAGCACGAGTAGTATCGCGAGGATGAATGCTGCGGCTATCGGTTCAAATCCGCCGTGAGTATGAATCATTTCTCTTTCCTCCTGTCACGAGACCGGCGCCCGCGGCAATCAGCGCGTGCTACCTCAGCGCGGGCGGGTTTCCGGGTAGTCAAGCTCCAGCCTGACCTTGAACTCATGCCCGCCTATGTGAAGCGACGGACTGCGTCCGTAGCTGACCTGGTCGAGAAGATCCATCATGAAGGAGCGCCCGTCGGGGCTGTAGACGCTTCTGCCGAAATTGAAAACGTCGTCCGCAAAGACACGCGCCCTGCATTGGCCGTCGGTCGAGATGCTGATCCTGTTGGTCCCCTCCCTGACCGCCGATGCCGGGAAGGAGAAGACCTCCCAGTGCGGCTGTGAACTCCTCATCACCATACGGGTTTCGAAGTCGTTGAGCGATACCTTGAGCTCCCCTTCCATGGGCACGGACATCAGCACCGCAACAGCGGCCCTCGTGACGCCGTCAAGGGGCTCGTGCACCATAATGAACTTCGTGACCTCGCTGTCCTGGTTGAAGAGCGCGGCATTGAACTGCGATCCGTAGTCGCTGTCATCACGTATGACCGCTTTCGTGCCGAAATGGTCCACGATTCCGTCTGGGTTGAGCCTCTGCGTCACGATGGTGGCCAGGTCCTGGCGATTGACGAGCACGGCCGCGAAGCCCGCCACAATGGCTATGAGAACGGTGCGCCGCAGCTCCAGCGACTTGAAGGCAAGCACAATCTCGGAGGCGGCGTACCCGGCCGCAGGAAGAAGGAGCGGCACAACCGCGAGCCTGTATCTATCGACCACAATGAACGCGACTATGGCCGCGGCATAGGTCATGACCTGGGCCGCAATGAGCCACACCCCTCGGTCCCTTATGGAAAGGGCAAATCCTGCGACGGCGAAGGGAAAAATGAAGCCGAACGACGGGAATACCCACGACTTGAGGAATGTCGTCTGCCGGTAGAGCGTTACGGAAAGGTTGTTGGGAATTTCGGGCGCGCTGAAGAAGAAGAGAAACTTGCGCCACAGGAGCTTGAGCGTTTGTGCCGGGTGTTCCCTGATGAACTTGAGCGCCGCGTCGCGGTAAATGCGGTCCTTCTGGCTGAGCGGCAACTGTCGCGTCGCGGCATCGAGCTCCAGTCCGGCCTGGTCCCAAGGAGTCGAGTAGGCGCCCGTCGCGGACGGGTTGTTGCCCATGTAGAGCATCACGCCGCTGTTGCCGCGGATGAGGAGGAACTCGCCCGTCGCGCGGTAGTTTCTGTATCCCAACGGCAGCACCACCGCGGCGAACGCCGCCGCCATTACCGCGACAGGCGCGGCCAGGCGCCATGCTCCGCGGAACCCAAGCCCGGACTCGCGCCATATCCACGCGAGCGCAAGCGGCAGAAACACTACTGCCGTCGGCTTGGCCGCTACGCAGAGCGCGAGAAGAGCGCCCATCGCAGCCGCGCGTTTGAGCGTCAGCTTCTTCGAGACGGCCAGGAGCACAACAAAGAAAGCCGCCACGAGAAAGTTGAGGAGAGTCTCTCCGAGAATCTGCCCCTGGTAAACGATAAACGGCGCATACACCGCCGCGCCGAGGGCGGCGAATATCCCCGTGCGGATGCCGTAAAGGCGCTTGGCGAGAATGTACACGAGAAGCACGGTCATCGTGTCGAGACACCCCTGCAGAAACAAAGGCCACAGGGGCGCGCGGTCGTCGAGGCTCGGCTTGGATTGCGTCAGAAGGTACGCGCCCGGCAGAAACACGTACGGGTAAAGCGGCGAGACGTCGGCGCTCTTCTCGAACCATCCGTTGGCGATCACCCACCGGGCAATCGAATCATACGTAACGCTGTCCGTACCCTCGCGCAGCTTGCCTATGGCGTGGAAGTTGCTCTCGTGTACCTGGTAGGTGAAGATAATCCGAAGCGCCAACGCCAGAGCGAGTATCGCGGTTACAGCGAGGATTTCGCCGCGCGCGTGCCATTTCGGGGGGACATACGTGTGATACTGGGTCTCGAAATCAGCGCTCGCAAGATCCGACTCGGCAGCCGGATTATCTGCGGGGAGGTCGCCCTCAGGCGTCTGGGCTGGGCGGTCTGGATCGGGCACTTTCACTCCACCGAATAGAGGACGTACGCGTGCGCGCCGGGGTAGACTTCCAGTCCCGACGAGTAAACAGGCTTAATTGTACCCGACGCGCCCATCGCGTCAAAGAGCGCCGGAGTAATGCTATCGCTGTACCCCGCGTACGTGTGCCCCTTGTAGTCAAAACCGTATGTCTCCTGCTGGCGGCGGAATGTCGCCCAGTTTACGAAAACGTAGTCGAATCCTGCGGCTCTGACTGCCTCGCCTACGGCCTTGGCGTCGCCCCTGGCCTTCTCGACCATCTCTTCGAGCGGTTTGCGGTCGAAAACCGTCGCGCCGCTGTAGTCGACGTCCAGATAGAAGTCCTCGGCCTCACCGACGAGCAGAACCTTGGAATGCGGGGGTACGTTTTCGTTAACGTAAGCCCACGCCTCGTAGCCGGGCACTTTGTCTTTGAGGAACTTCTGGTAGTTCCCGAAGAGCGGCACGGAAGGATCAAGTCCGATGGCGCTGCCGTACAGGCCGCCAAGATAGAAAAGACCCAGAACGGCCATGCCGATCGCGACAGCCACTACAACCGCGCGCGTTGTGCCTTTCGGAAGAGAAAACAGGCCCACGCCTGATACAGCGCCAAGGACGGCGATCCCCGGCAGGAGGAACCTGTCGATCCTGTGCGTGAGAGCGAACCAGAGAAACACGTAGAGGAGCGCATAGCATAGAACGAATATGACGCGCCGTGTCGCGGCGCGACTCACGAACACAAGCGGCGCGAACGCGAAAGCGAGGAACGTGACCATCTCGTTCGAGAAGAAGGTCCCGAATATGTGCCGCGCCCACTGCTGCCATGCGAGGCCGCCTTTGGGCGTGTGCGCGAATTGCCACCGCGCGTCCTGAAGCGCGCTCCAGTCGCGCCCGCCGAAGATGCTGTAGAGCAGAGGATAAAGGGGATTGCCGGTCAAAACGAGATTCTTGATGAGCCACGGGGACAGGACCGCAATCGCGATTGCGGAGAAGACGATTGCATGCCGCAGTCTCTCCCAGACCCCGCCCCTCCTGAGGAGCATCGCAAATGCCATCGGCACTGCAAGAAACGGCGCCGAGGTGTACTTGGCGCACATCGCGAGGCCTGTCAAGATCGCGGCCGTGGTGAGCATCCCCCATCCGCCCTGCTCCACGAACCGCCCCGCCGCAAGGACCGCGAGGACCGTGTAGAGGACCTGGAGGGGCTCGACATACCCGGCTGTGGCAACCTGGAAGAAGCCGGCGGAAACAAGAAGCGCGGCAGCGGCAAAGACCCCTACCGACCTCGAAAGCATCCATCTGCCGACCGCGAACGCGGCCCCCGCGGCGGCGACCGCGATGTAGGCGTTGAGGACCTTGCCGACGATGGCGCCGGCGAGCTTGGAGCCTGTCAGGGCCATTGAGAAGAGGTAAAGCATCTCGGCGTTCGAAGGGAAGTTGGAGTAGGCGTTGTACCGGATATAGCGGATCGCGCCGTGACTGAACCAGTACGCAGGCGCGCCAAGGTGATACTCAAGAACGTCGAAATCCATCGGCGGGTTGAACGAATACACAAGCGTCAGTACCGCTGCCGCAACCGCGACTGCGCCGAACACCTTCTCCGCCGGAGACCACGGCTCGCCCTCGGGTACCCGGACGCGCCTGGTCCACGGGTAGAAGGCCATAAGGCCGGCGAGGAGAAACATCACGAGCGTTACCAAGGCCGCGTTCTTCGCCAGGATCCCGAGAACGCCAAGGCCGAGCGTCACGAAGGAGATTGCGCCGAAACCGATGCCGAGAGACACCACTGTCGCCTCGACAAGCGGCAGGTCGCCAAGCCCCAGCGTCCGCAGGATGGCGTACCCCACGCTCGCCGCCGCAACCGCAATCAGGCCCGCGACGGCAAGGTAGAAGACCTTTTCCAGAAGATAGTAGAGGATCGTGAAGTTGGCGTTGTTCTGAGGATCGATTGACCAGAACGGCGGCTTGTCCGCGAAGGCATAGCCGAAATAGAGCAGGAGGAAGATCGCCGCAATTACAAGCGCCCCTAATACCGGCGGATTACTTCCCTGATTCTTCTGATTGCCCATTTTCTCCAATTCCGTGGAGTTTCCGCGCAGCGCAAGCAAGCGCCTCTACTTCGTCGCCGCTGCGGGCTGCGCCTTTGAGCGCACATAGAGGGTCATGAAGCAGCCGGCTGGTAAGTCGCTTGGCAAGTATCCGGATCTGAGCTTCAGGCGAGGCGCCCTTCTCGATGTTCTTGAGAGCCGCCGCGACCTCGCGCTCTTCCAGCCGCGCCGCCTTTTCCTTTAGAGCCCTTACGACCGGCATCACCTGCTGAGAGGCCATCCATTCATTGAACAAGGCGACTTCCTCATCGATGATAACGGTTGCCTTGTCGAGCTCCTTTTTCCTGACCGTCCGCGCCGCGTCGGCCAGGTCCTTGAGGTCGTCGATGTTAAAGAGCTTCACTCCGGCAAGCTTGCCGACAGACGGTTCCACGTTTCTCGGAACTGATAGATCCAGCAGGAAGAGCGGCTGCGCAGAACGCTTCCTCGCCTTTGCAACCATCTCTTGCGTGAGAAGGAACTTGGCTCCGGACGTGGACGTTATGACCACCTGAGCACTGGCAAGTGTCGCGCCGACCTCGTTGAGTCCGACGGTCTCACCACTGAACCGCTCTGCGAGCACCCGCGAGCGCTCCCGGGAGCGATTGGCGATCACTACCTTCGGCGTGCCGAGGGTAGTTATGTGGGCCAGCGCATTCTCGGCCATCGCGCCAGCGCCGACCACGAGCACCACCGCGCCGGTCAGGTCGCCGATCTCGCGCGTGACGAGCGCGAGAGAGACGGAGCCTATCGAGGTCTTCCCTTTTGACACGCCCGTCACCGAATGGACGCGCTTTGCCGCGCCGAACGCCCGCTGGAAGAGCGGATTAAGGACGCCGCCTGTTGTTCCGGCGCCAAGCGCGGCCTCGTATGCGCTCTTGCACTGAGAAAGCACCTCGGTCTCGCCAAGCGCCATGGAGTCAAGCCCCGCGGCAACACAGAAGAGATGCCTTATGGCGTTGTCTCCCTTGAGATGGTAGACACTGGCGCGCACCGCCTCCCGCGACAGCCCCGCGATCGCGGCCAGATGATGCCCCAGCTGCTCGCCGCCTCCGGGCCGCTGGAAGTAGAACTCGACGCGATTGCAAGTGGAGAGGATGGCGAGTTCGGAAAGATCGCAGGCGGACTTGAGGCTCTTGAGCGCTTCAGGAAGGCTCTCGGAAGAGACCGCCAGACGCTCGCGCACCTCGAGTGGTGAGGTCTTGTGGTTGGCGCCTATGACCTCAAGCATCGCGCTTTACCTTTCGTCCCTTGACGGCGTAGTGCTCTTCCAAGAGTTTCCGTGCCTTTGCAAGCGCTTGGTCGTAACCGTCTTTCTTGAGTACCGCGAGGAACCTGTCGTCGGCCAACGTCTCGAAAAACTCGCGCCTGCGGGCCGGGTCGGGGATTGCCTCTATCGCGCGCGGCCGCACCGCCGCAAGCACCTTCGCGAGCCCCTCATAAGCGTCGTCGAGTGAGCTCGATATCTGATCTTTGAGCCGTTTGGCCAAGGTGGGGCTTGCGCCTCCTGTGGAAACCGCTATCGCGACTTCGCCCTTCTGCACCACCGCCGGGAAAATGAAGTCGCACAATTCCGGCGTATCAACGACGTTCACAAGCGCTCCGACCCTGCGCGCATCGCGGGCGACAAGGCTGTTGGTTTTGGGGCTATCCGTTGCGGCAATCACGACCCATGCCCCTTCAATATGCTGCCGGCGATAGGCGGCGCGTATCGCCTCAACTCCTTTGAGGGCATCGAATTCCGGCGCGAAATCCTTCCCCACGACGCGCACGCGCGCCCCGGCTGCAAGAAGCGCGGTGGCCTTTCTCGCGGCGACTCTGCCCGCGCCGATTACTACCGCGAGCTTTCCTTCTATGAGCAGGTTAACCGGCAGAACTTTCATAGCCCCTCCCCCCTTCTTCAAGTTGCACACCGCCTATTTTACCTTATCAAACACGTATTGCGGCGGTGTTTTCTTCAGTTCTTCCCGGGTCGCAAGCACGACGTAGTCGCCGACGCCGATTTCCTTAGCCGCGTCAGCGGCCCACTCTGCGACACTCTTCTCATCGACGCCATGGGCCATAGTGTACAGATTGTAGGGCCACTCCCGCGAGGCAATTCTCGCGTAACAGTGCGTCACGCGAGGAGATATGGCAAGAGCAGTCCCCGTGCGCTCGATTGCTTCCTCAGGCACTCGCCAAGCCACGAGAGCGCCTCCCTCCATTCCGAGGGCGCGCGATTCGACAACCGCAGCGACCTTGCGGACGATGCCCCTCTCCACGAACGATTTGAGAACCGCGATTAATTCGGCCTCGCTGCAGCCGGCAAGCTTCGATGCGGCAAGGTAGGGGCGCGAGACGGGCTCAAGCCCTGCGGAGAGGGCGTTGATCATCCGTTTCTCCATGTTGCTCAGGCTCTCAGCCATTGGACGCCTCGCTTGCCATCCGGGAGAAACGCACGTCAATCTTGAACGATCTGGTAGCAGGCAGGTCTACAAGCCTCTCGAAAAAGCCGCTTGCGCGCAACCGACCCAGTATCTCATCAATGCGCACGCGATCACGAGCAATGAGCGTGAACCACAGATCGAGGTCCGCGCCCGACCGCCGGTAGTGATGCGTAACTTCACCGAGAGAGTTGATGAGCCTGACTGCGTCGGCGTCCTTTCCGGCGGCGGCTTTCGCGGCGACAAGCGTCGAAGCGAATCCGAGCGCTCGCGAGTCGAATGCGACGGCGAGGCGCTTTATGGCTCCCGACGCGAGAAGCGTCTTTACGCGGTCGAGGAGCGCAGCCTCGGTCATCTCGAGACGCCCGGCTATAGTCGCGAAGGGCCTCGGCTCAAGGGGTATGCCGCTTTCGAGCGCGGCGAGAATCCTCGCGTCGCTAAGAGAGGGCTTCTTCATGCGTCGCTCACCGGTGTTTCGAGCATTTGCGGCGGCGCAGGTCAGAGCGCCTCCGTCTCGCCTCGAACAAGGTCCTCGTACGTCTCGCGACGGCGGACGATCCTCCAGTGATCGCCTTCGACCATAACTTCCGCCGCGCGCGGCCGCGCGTTGTAGTTGGACGCCATGGACATACAGTACGCCCCTGCCCCGAAGATCGAGAGATACTCGCCCTGCTCCAGCACAGGTAGGGGCCTATCCTTCGCGAAGAAGTCCGCGCTCTCGCATATCGGTCCGACCACGTCCGCGGGCGGTATGGATTCGCTCTCGTCGGCGGTAAACGGCACGTGCGATTTCACCGGCCACATCTTGTGATAAGAGCCGTAGAACGAGGGGCGCACGAGGTCATTCATCCCCGCGTCGCAGATGATGAACCTCTTGCCGCTCTGGTTCTTGACGTAGGTTATCCTGGTCACGAGGATCCCAGCGTTACCAATAATGAACCGCCCCGGCTCCAGAATGATCCTGAGACCTTTGCCGCGCAGCTTGGGCATAATGGCGTCGGCGAATTCCGAGGCGGTCCTCGCCTCGCCGCCGTGATAGAATATGCCGAACCCGCCGCCCGCGTCAAAGTACTCGATCTCGTGGCCGGTCTTGCGCAGCTTGTCGGTGAAGTCGAGAAGCCTGTCGATCGCCGTCGCATACGGCTCGGTCTCGGTAATCTGGCTTCCGAGGTGCATGTCAACGCCCACCAGATCGCAATTGGAGAATTCCTTCCAGCGCTGTGCGATCTTCTCGGCGACGTCGAGGGTGATGCCGAATTTGTTCTGCTTCTTCGCGGTAGTGATGTACTCGTGCGTGTGCGCGTCGACGTCGGGGTTCACGCGCATGGCCACATGCGCACGCCGGCGCGCTTCGCCTGCGATCCGGTTGATCGCGGCAAGCTCCGCTTCGGACTCGACGTTGAACATAAGGATACCCGCGTCGAGCGCCTGCTTGATTTCGGCGTCGGTCTTGCCGACGCCGGCATAGCAGATCTTCTTCGGATCGCCGCCCGCCGCGAGCGCTTTGTAGAGCTCTCCGCCGGAGACGATATCGAACCCCAGCCCCGCTTCGACGCAAGTCTTCAGTACCGCGAGGTTTCCGTTCGCTTTGACGCTGTAGCAGATGATGGGCTTGGCCGCCGCGAACGCCTCCTGCAGCCGGCTTATATGCAGCCGGATCGTCTGCCTGCTGTATACAAAGAGCGGCGTCCCCGCCGAGGACGCAGTGTCCTCGACGCTCACGTCCTCGGCGTAGAGCCTCCCACCACGATAACTGAAGAAGTCCATCTGCGTCTCCCAAGTTGCGTAAGGTGTCCAGACATGGAAGTTTACGGTAAGTGGTAGTTGTTTTCAAGGCAAAACGATAGCTGGCGCGGCTCGCATCGCTATCGAGCGAGTCGCCTGGGCACAAAGGATTCAGTTGTCAAAGAGCACAAGTCAGACCGAAGTCTGAAGTCCGAAGTCCGAAGCAAAAGCACACAACCCTGCAGAACAAAGACACGGCCCTCCGGTGGGAGGGGTACGGTTTGGGGTACTGGCGTTCACCCCGAGCCAAAGTGCCGCGAGAAAGCCTCTTTTCGTGAGATTCGCGGCAAAATGGTCAGGGGGGAACGACGGTAGTTTGGCGTCAACCCGTGCCGCGCGGCGGAAGGCCGCGGCCTTCCGCCGCAGGTGCGAAAGGTGGGAAAAATGGGAAAGGTGCGAAAGGAGCACCACCTTCGCCTTCACCGGCCTGCGACGGAGAAACGGGATCAGATGAAGCGCGCTGAGCGGCCGCGGCAGCACGGCGAAGTCTGCGGTTGGAGTTTCTGCGGCGGGAGGCGGCTTCCCAGCAGGTGCGGCAGAAACGCAGGAGCTTGCCGTGGTCGCGGCGCAAGACGATGTTGTCCTCCGTGAGCTCGTGACCTTTTCTGCAGAAGTCTCGCGGCGGCTCGGGGCTACGGTACTTGGGCTGTACGCCGTCAAGCTCCATGTGGAGGCCCTGAGTTGCCGGCTCCAGACAGGCCGGATTGCAGCAGTGCTTATGGTGGCATCTATGGTGCAGAACGCAGCCCGGGGGAACGGGGCCAACCATGAGCTCATAGACCATCCTGTGCACCTGCCAATAAGCGCCTCTCAGAAAGATGCGCCCGTAGCCCTCACCGTCAAGGTAGCCGGTCCAGAGCCAGCAGCCATCAGGTGACTGCTTGATGGTAGCCAGAAGCCTGCGCATTTCGGCAAGGGTCAGGGGGAAGATGGAACGATAGTCGCGGCAGCGAATCATGGAACACCTCCGAAGTAAGGCTGAAGACTGAAGGCCGAAGACCGAAGGAAACCAAGAGAATACTGCCCCTCTGTATTTGGGACGGTTATAGAGAAAGGGGGATCGCGCGAGGGGGGAGAATGGGCAGCTCGCGAAGGTCGGCTCGACGCAACGCCTTGTGAGCAAAGGGGTAGCGCGATCTGAAAGAAGTTGGGAATCATCGGATTTTTCCTTTCAGGGCTATAGAGAAACAGGCTGACGACTGAGGGCCATAGGAGAAGCATGAGACAGAGGAAACACTGCCCCTCCGTACTAATGTGGGGTGCACGAGTAATTGGGCCTTCGGAGGCAAGGAAGAATGGGAAAACCGAGGGATCGAGTTGGCGCAAGTCCTTGGGCAGGCAAGAGTAACAGTATTTTCAAAAAGTTGGGGGATGTCAGATTTTTCGTTCCGGGGTGCACGAGTCTTGGCCTGTTTTCGCTTGCGTGTATCCGATTGCTGAAGCCCGTGGGGGCAGGATGGCGCGGGCGTGTTGAGGCAGAGTCAATTCAACGTCGTGGCGCGTTGCGAGGGGGCGGGGGCGGAGTATAATGCGGCGGGGTTAGGCAAGTCATAGGGGGGAGATTGCAGCGAGAGGCACACCTGAGAGGTTCCCTTCGAGGCGACGCTGACGTTAGGTCATTGGGGACGAAGGCATGGGCGGGCCGGACGAAATAAGAGGCATAGGCTACCAGATCGCATACAGCCTCTGGCGGGCGCTGGAACTTCTCAACGAGCCGGCGGAAATCACTTCTTTAACGGTCGAGGACAGAAACGAGGGCATCGACCTCACCCTCGATTACGGCGGACACTCTGAAGAGATAATCCAGGTAAAGACGCGCGGGACGGCGGGAGGCTATACGGATGGTCACTGGGGCCCGAAGGAGATATTGGACGTGGTGGTGAGTCTCCGGGAGGCCGCAACGGATCGCAAGGTGCGGACGTTCAGGTTTGTGGCTACGGGCAACGTGCCGCGCTCGACCACTGCGATCAAAAAGGCGTGCGAAGCCATACGGAAGGACGGCGCCAGTCTGTCGGAGCACGCGGACGCAATAGAGCAGATTCGCTCTCTTATCAGCGCACGAGACGACGAGGCGCGCGAGTTCATGCGCAGGCTGCGGATCGAAGCGCCGAACGGGAAAGAGGAGGACTTCGAGAGCAAGATTCGTGACGCGCTCATGACGCGGCACGGCGTTGAAGCAAGCAAAGTCAACGGCGTCTATGACAGCCTCTACAAATACGTTCTGGACAAAGCGAAACAACCCACGGAGGACGAACGCATCATCCGCGGCGCGGATCTCCTTGACGTCATCGGCGGGAGGCGGCGGAAGGATACAGAAGAGCTGCTGAAGGAGTTGCATGTCACGGACCCGGCGCTCGCAAGGTCGGTGGCGTATGCGGAGGAGCGCAGACGGGAGTTCACAGGGCGGGAGTGGGTGTTCAGGAAGGTCGAGGAGTGGCTTGCGGATGGGAAGGGACCAAGGTTCTTTCTCATTACGGGGGAGCCGGGGATTGGAAAGACGGCGATTGCGGCGGAGCTGACGCACAGGCAAGAGACGGCGGCGAAGCATTTCTGCGTCGCGGGGGATGCGGGGACGACGGAGCCATCTCTTTTTACGCGCTCTATCGCGAAGCAACTCACGGAGATAGAGGGATTCACGGAGTGCGTCCTAAAGGAGCGCGAGACGAGGGCGGAAAGGGGCGCGAGCTTCGGTGAGCTTGTGGCGATGCCGCTCACGAGATTGTATGACGGCGGGTACGAGAAGCCCATTCTCATCGTCGTGGACGCGCTTGACGAAGCGGCGCGGAGGCTGCCGCAGGAAACGATCCTCGACATCCTCGTGGGGATCGGCGGGCTGCCGGAGAAGGTGCGGTTTGTCCTCACGTCGCGGCCGGAGGGGACGGTAAGGACGCGGTTTGACGAGTCGAACGTCCCGTATCTGCTGCTTGACGCGAAGAGCGAAGAGAATCTGGATGACGTGAGGGAATACATCGAGGGTCGAATAGCCGGCTCGCCTGCGCTTCAAGAGAGACTGAGAGAACAGACGGTTGAGGAGGACGGATTTGTCAGGAAGGTTGAGGAAGCGAGCGCGGGGAACTTCCTCTACGTCGTGATGCTGCTTAGGGAGATCGAGAAGGGGACACGGAGAGCGGACGCGGGCGGCGAACTGCCCAGGGGTTTGGAGGGGATATTCAGGGAGTATCTCACGAGACGGGGGCTCGACAGGGATAAGCGAGAGTGGCGGGAGAAGTATCTGCCGGTCATGGGGACATTAGCCGTCGCAAGAGAGCCGCTATCAGGAAGGCAGATTGGGAACTTCACGGACTTGGGGGAAGAAACGGTTGACGAGGTCCTTGAGAACATCGAACAATTCCTGAACCCAGCGATTACGGGGGAGAGGCTGTACCAACTCTATCATCAATCTCTGGCCGACTTCCTCCTCGACAAGCGAAAGGTGGGGGTCTTCGCCGTCAGCGGGAGCGCGGCGCATGAGAGGATAGCGGGCTTCCGCGAGGATTGGAGCAACTGCGACGGCTACGGGGTGAGGCATCTCGCGGAACACCTGGCGGACGCCGGGAGGAAAGACGAACTCAAGAAGCTTCTTTTCGATTACAGGTGGATCGAGGCGAAACTGGCGAAAACGGACGTGAACGCGGTGATCGCGGATTATGACCTTATTGGCGGCGACAGCGAAGCGAGGCTCATGCAGAGAGCTCTCAGAATGTCGTCGCACATCCTCGCACGCGAGCGGAAGACACTAACGTCGCAACTGCATGGCCGGCTTATGTCATTCGACAGCGGCGAAACGCCGTCTGTGGCCGCGTTCCTGCGAGGTGTGATCGCGGCGCAGAGGGCGCCGTGGCTCAGGTGCCACACTTGCAGCCTGAGATCAGCGGCCGATCCGCTAATTCGAACGATAGAGGGGCACGAGAGCACGGTAACCGCCGTAAGCGTATTCGACAATGGCGCGAAGGCGATATCGGGGTCCTGGGACAAGACCTTGCGGATATGGGACCTCAGGACGGGTAAGCAGGTTGGAGAGCCGCTTGAGGGACACAGGGGCGAAGTAACCGCCGTGAGCGTTTTCGACAATGGCGCGAAGGCGATATCCGCGTCCTGGGACGAGACCTTGCGGATATGGGACCTAAGGACGCGTAAGCAACTTGGAGAGCCGCTTGAGGGACACACGCACCCGGTAGCCGCCGTGAGCGTTTTCGACAACGGCGCGAAGGCCATATCGGGGTCCTGGGACAATACCTTGCGTATATGGAACCTCAAGACGGGTAAGCAGGTCGGAAAACCGCTTGAGGGACACACCCACTCGGTACCCGCCGTGAGCGTGTTCGACAACGGCGCGAAGGCGATATCGGCGTCGGATGACAAGACCCTACGGATATGGGATCTCAGGACGGGCAAGCAGGTTGGAAAACCGCTTGAGGGACACACAGACGGCGTAACCGCCGTGAGCGTTTTCGACAACGGCGCGAAGGCGATATCGGGGTCGTTGGACGGGACCTTGCGGATATGGGACCTCAGGACGGGTAAGCAGGTTGGAGAGCCGCTTGAGGGACACACGAGCCCTGTAACCGCCGTGAGCGTTTTCGACAACGGCGCGAAGGCGATATCGGCGTCGTTTGACAAGACCTTGCGGATATGGGACTTGTCGACGGGCCGCGAGGTAGGCAAGCCGCTTGAGGGACACACGTATTATGTGACGGCTGTTAGCGTCTACGAAAACGGCGCGAAGGCGATATCGACGTCCTGGGACAATACCTTGCGGATATGGGACCTCAGGACGGGCGGGCAGGTTGGGAAGCCGCTCGAGGGACACACGTGTTATGTAATGGCGGTAAGCGTCTACGAAAACGGGGCGAAGGCGATATCAGCGTCGGAGGACAAGACCCTACGGATATGGGACCTCAGGACGGGCAAGCAGGTTGGAAAGCCGCTCGAGGGACACACAGATGGCGTAACCGCCGTGAGCGTTTTCGACAACGGCGCGAAGGCGATAACGGGGTCCTTGGACGGGACCTTGCGGATATGGGACCTCAGGACGGGTAAGCAGCTTGGAAAGCCGCTTGAGGGACACACCTGGCATGTGACCGCCGTGAGCGTTTTCGAGAACGGCGCGAAGGCGATATCGGTGTCGCGTGACAAGACCCTGCGGATATGGGACCTCAGGACGGGCAAGCAGGTTGGAAAACCGCTTGAGGGACACACCCACTCGGTAACCGCCGCGAGCGTGTTCGACAACGGCGCGAAGGCGATATCGGGATCTAACGACAATACCTTGCGGATATGGGACCTCAGGACGGGTAAGCAGCTTGGAGAGCCGCTTGAGGGACACACGGACTGGGTAGGGGCCGTGAGCGTTTTCGACAACGGCGCGAAGGCGATATCGGCGTCGGATGACAAGACCTTGCGGATATGGGACCTCAGGACGGGCAAGCAGGTTGGAAAGACGCTTGAGGGACACACCTCCTCGGTAACCGCCGTGAGCGTTTTCGACAACGGCGCGAAGGTGACATCGGCGTCGTATGACGGGACGATAAGAGTATGGGGTATCGATGCTCGAGAAACCGTGACTGTCTTCGCAGCGGACGCGCCGGTAATGGCGTGCGCGGTGACGCCGGATGGAAAGACGATCGTGGCGGGGGATCTGGCGGGGAGGATACATATACTCCGGCTCGAAGAGCCGGGGCGGTCGACGACCGCCAGTGCGAAAGGTGTGAAAGGTGCGAAAGGTGCGAAAAGGGACAAATGATTCAGCCACAGATGCACGCGGATGCACACAGATGCAAATGTCTCGCGAGGGTCCCAATGGATCTGGATCGATTCCTGGTCAGTGGCAAGTTCTCCTGAACGCGTGCGCTGAAGCGCACCCTATGAGTTGAAACTCGCCTCTTTACACTTCCGCGTTCGGCGATAACATCGTGTGTGGCGGAATTCTTCGCCTTCTGTGAACCTCTTAGCGCCCACGAAAAGGAGCCCAGATGAACACGAAGCGTCGTATGAGAGACGGCAGGGAGATAATGGATGCTGACCTTACTTTTCAGGTCGAGACGCCGCATGTGCCGTGGGCGAGGCCGTATCACAAGGGGCCGGTAAAGGCGTTCTTCTTGCCGAGCGTAAAGGGCGGGCGGGACTACGTTGAACTGATGCAGCGGCTGGAGACGAAGGCGGTAAGCGTGACGCACGACCGCGCGTGGGACCTCGATAAGTGGGGGTTCGGGGATTTCTATGATAAGCGCGTGAGGATATGGGAGTACGAGACAGTCTACTCCTATATGGTCGATGCGCTGGAATCGGACGAACAGTACGACGTGCTTGTCCTGCACAGCGTGAACGGCTGGTCGTACTGGCCGAAGGAAGCGCGGGCGGCGGTATTGAGGCGGGTGAAGGAAGGGGCGGGGCTGGTGCTTGTGAGGCCGTTCGACGGCCCCAGACCCACGGCGGAACTCAAGGCCCTCTCCCCTCTCCAGAACGGCGTCAACGACACGATTAACGAAGGCGGTTACGCGGTCATCGCCGCGGAGGCCATGCGCACGGGCGTCTGGCAGGCAAAAGGCAACCACTTCATCACGAGAAACGTGCCGCTGGACGCGCTCTGCTACGATGACATGGCGTACTTCCCCTACAAGGCCAAAGGCGAAGTGATCCTCGCGGCGGGCCGCGATCCGATAGCGGCGGTCGGCGAGGTCGGCTGCGGGCGCGTGGTCGCATTCGCATATTACAACCGCGATCTCATGCCGCAGCACAAGGATCACGTCAAGGAGATCGGCGGGCTGTCGTCGAATAGCGACTTCTGGCGCGGCGGGTTCTCGTCATGCACGTGGAACTGGCGCGAATACGTCTACGAGCTCCTCGCGAAAGCGACGCTCTGGGCGGCGCGCAAGGAGCCGGAAACGGACCTCCACATCTCGGTCGCGAACGGCGCGCACAAGGCCGTCAAGGTAACACTCGGCGGCGCGGCCGAGGGCACATACGAGGTCAACGCGACCGTGTCCAACCAGTGGGGCGCGGAGGAGCTCAAGTTCGAGAAGACGATCACGACGGGCGCCGGCGGCGGCGAAACGATGCTCGTCCTGCCTGAAAGCACTCTGGCGGCAGGCGTGCATTTCGCCGACGTCATCGTGAAGGCGGACGGCAAGGCGGTAGACTTCGGCGCGGCGCGCTTCGAGCTCGAACGGCCGGCGCGCATCGGCGTTATCGGCACGGATAAGGAAATCTACGGCCCGAAGGAAGGGATCGTCGCGCAGATACCCATCGAGGGGAAAGGCGGCCCCTACCGTCTCGAAGTCGCAATTGTCGATTCGTTCGGCCGCGTGGCGTCACAGAGCTTCCAGGATGCAGCGTCGGGGAGCACGGTAAGGGTCGAGCTCGCGCGCGCAGGGGTCATCACGCCCCAGATGTGGGTGACCGCGAAGCTCACGGAGCGCGACCGGATCGTCGACCGCGCGAAGAGCGCGCGCCTCGTCGCCGTCCCGGACTACGACCGCAACATCCATGACGTGGAGCTCGTTGTCGCGCAGTACGATCGCGGCATGGGCGACACGGTGGAGCCGATACGTAAGCAGCTTCTCGCATTCGGCGCGACGAACGGTTACTACGGCTACTCCAAGATCCTCGCGGAGTCCGGCGCGGAGGGCGGCGGCGTTTACTGGTACCACCGCGCCCCGTACATCGAGCGCAAGGAGAAGTACCTTCGCACGAAAGATAAGAAGTGGCTCACCCGCGTGCCGTGCCTGTCGGACGGGGAGTTCTTGAAGGAAGTCCACGAAAAGATCGTCCGCACCGCAGCGGTCGGCAAGAAGTACGCGCCGCTTTCGTACTACGTGCAGGACGAAGGGTCGCTCACGTGTTACAGCGACGACCAGGATCTATGCTTCGGCATGCACACGATCGAGGCGATGCGGCAATGGCTCAAAGCCGAGTACAAAGATATCCGCAAGCTCAACGCCGAGTGGGGCACGGCGTTCAAGTCATGGGACAAGGTGGTCCCAATGACCATGGAAGAAGCGCGCGCCCACGGCAACTACGCCCCCTGGGCGGACCATCGCACGTTCATGGAGATGGCCTTCGCCGGATACTTCCGCCTCGTGCGCGACAGCGTCCGCGAGGTCGACGCCGACGCGCGAATCCGCCTCTCGGGCTGCCAGGTATCGTCGGCGCACACGGGGATGGATTACTGGCGGCTGCATCAGATCTTCGAATACTTCGAGGCGTACAGCGGCGGCAACCAGTTTGAGTTCCACCTGTCATTCAAGGGGCCGCGCACGATCCTCGGCACGTGGATCGGCTACGGCCAGAGAGGCAGGGCGTCGAATCACAGGATCTGGAATTCTTTCTTCCACCAGATACGCCTCTTCTCGGTCTTCTGGGAGTTCGCGGTCATTAACCCCGACTACACGCTCTGCGGCTCGGCAGAGGAGATGGCGGCCACGTTCAGACAGCTTTGCGGCTCGGGCGTGTCGAGGATGCTCTTCGACGCCCAGCGCGACGACTCGCAGATCGCGATCCATTACTCATACCCCTCTATCCACGCATCCTACGCGGTGGGCAAGTTCCCGCGGTTCAACCAGTGCCGCGAGGGGTGGCTGGCGATTCTCGAGGCGGCGGGCTATCAGCAGAGCTTCCTCTCGCGCCAGCAGATCGAGGCGGGCGAGTTAACCAGCCGCAAGTTCAAGGTGCTCATCATGCCGTATTCAATGGCGGTCTCGCCCAAGGAGGTCGTGGAGATCAAGCGCTTCGTCAGGGCCGGCGGGCGCGTCATCGGCGACTTCCAGACGGCGGTGATGGACGACCACTGCGTGTGGCGCGAGAGGGGCGCGCTCGACGACGTATTCGGGATAGCGCGGCTCAATATGAGAAACGATGTTTTCTACATCAACAGCGAGCCGCGGCGCACGGAGCATCTGCCAAAGATCGGCGCACTCGACGTTCAGGAGGCGTCCGTCACGCAGGAGGAGCCGGGCGTGCGCGCGAAGACCGGCCAAGCCCTCTTCCTCGACGACTTCTCGCATCACATTCCTTCCGTTGTGATTAACGACTACGGCAAGGGCAAGGCCGCGTACCTCAACTTCTCGACCGACATCGTCGCGAGGGATCCCAATTCGAATCGCGCAAAGGCGGTCATCGCGGGCATTGCCGAAATCCTCGGTTATTTCGGCGCGCGGCCGATCATGAAGATCACCGCATCCGACGGAAAGCCACTCACCGAGGTCGAGACGTTCCACTATCGCGTGCCCGGCATCGACTACTTCGCGCTGCTGCGCGAGAACGTCGGCACGGCCGCAGTCATGGCCTACGACGGAATCGTGCACGCCAAGGCCGAGGGTGAGAGCGTTGCCGAACCGATCCACATCGACTTCCCGGCATTCGGCCACATCTACGACGTGCTCAAGAAGACGTACATGGGCAGGGGCATGTCGGTCGACACGACGGTCGAGCCGGCCGAGGCGAAGGTCTTCGCGATATTGCCGTACGAGGTCAAGGACCTCGCCGCGTTCGCCGAGGCCGCGGGCAACAGGGTCTCCTACGACATGGAGGTCATCGCATCGTCGGGCAAGCCGCGCGAGCACACGGTGGTCCTGGAGGTCACGAGCCCCTCGGGCGAGCTCAACCGCCTCTACAGCCGCAACATCCTCGCCAAGGGCGGCCGCGCGCACGGGGAGATCCTCTTCTCGCTCGAAGGCGAGAGCGGCACATGGACGCTGCGCTTCACGGAGGCCGCAAGCGGGATATCGAAGCTGGTGGAGGTGGTAGTATAGGGGCTCAGACTGGAGACCGGAGCAAAGGCACGAAAACTCGGATAATCCGCAGATTGCGCAGATTACGCAGATTTTAGTGTCTTCGTTCGAAAGCCCTCTCTGCGTCCTCTGCGCTCTCTGTGGTTAAGGTCGTTACGTTCTGACACAGGGAGTTACCGCCTTGCAGCGGTCGCGAGCTTGCGTCTGGCCATTGCCAGAGTGTTGTCACTACGTAGAATCTGCCGCCCACCGCAACCGGCGATGAGAGAGCGAGGAAGTCTTGGAGATCAGCGTTCAGAAAGCCCACGTCGAGGAGAAACCGATTCTCCGCAACCTGATGGAGCTCTGCCAGCACGACTACAGCGAATTCACGGGGCAGGAGGTCGGCGAGCACGGGCTATTCGGCTGCAAGTATCTCGATCACTACTGGACCGAGCCTGACCGGCACCCTTTCCTCATCAGGGTGGACGGCAAGCTCGCGGGATTCGTCCTCGTGAGGGAGCTCGAATCGCACAGCGAGGAGTCGCCCGCGCACTTCATAGCGGACTTCTTCGTGATGCGCGCCCATCGACGCAGGGGCGTGGGGCAGTTTGCTGCGCACAAGGCATTTTCCATGTTCCCCGGCCGCTGGCGCGTCAGCGAAGAGGCGCACAACACCGGCGGGCAGATATTCTGGCGCAAGGCGATCTCTCGGTATACCGAGGGGCGCTTTCGGGAGATCCAGGGCGACGACGTAGTCGGGCCGGTGCAGGAATTCGTGGTGCCGGGAAAGTAGCGGGTGTGGCCATGGTAGAGGTGACCGAATTGCGGGGGCAGAAGCCCCCGCACCCCACGGCGTCGCGGCGTCCCGGCCTGGCGGCCGGAACACCTCGACGCCTAAGTTCGAGTTTCGCAGTTTAGGCTGCCTTGGAACACAGTT
>Ga0315282_10001756_pt1 | contig 40442 bp, 46 predicted proteins | sample YL17G07_20_MG_FD_203693 | JGI IMG/M metagenome (GOLD analysis project Ga0315282, IMG submission 203693) | Sediment microbial communities from Yellowstone Lake, YNP, Wyoming, USA - YL17G07_20 | ecosystem: Environmental > Aquatic > Freshwater > Lake > Sediment | place: USA: Wyoming | collected...
CCTACAAGCTCTCCGCTGTTCACGTACCCGCCTAGCCCGCTCTGTATTGATACACCTATCACAACAATAGCAGCGCTACCCTACAACCTGCTCACGAACATAAAATACCGCCTGCACAATAGACAATTTAGTGACCTCGAAAATCTAGGATATAACTCCTACGAAGGTTGACTTAGGTCAGAAACATAGTCATAATGGTCAAAAGGTCAAGATTTCGGTCAAATGGACGGTCATTTGAGGGAAATGATATCACCATATCTCTGAGATACTCCTCTAGCCTTGTTACCGCTATAAAAACGTATCTGACCGGGAGGGGGTGAGGGGGGTACCTCAGGGGTGATCACCAGAAGCCTAGACAATACCGCTGACCTCGTGACCGGACCACTTGACCACCTGAGGAGGACGGGATGAGACAGATAACTTTTGGGAAGAAAATGGAGGCTCTTGAGCTCTACCTTGGCGGATTTTCTACCAATGAGATAGTGGACAAGACCGGGGTCTCTAAAGGGGCTGTTATTTCCATCATTAAGGATGCCAGAGAGGGGAAATTTCCCCAACTTGAGTTAAAAGACAGGATAGACGAGCTACACAGCCTCTCATTGAGGTTGAGAAAAGAAGGTTTAGACCTTACTCAGGCAAAACTGGGCTTTACCTTCTTCAGGAGACTTGGGGACATAGATGTTGAGCCTGATAAGGTCAGGGAGTGGATTGAGTTCTGCTCTGAGATAAGCCCTTCCCCGCCGGAGGGGTTTATGCCGGCAGCTATGGAGCTGTTTCATATTGAGAAGGAGACAGGTAAGGGCTATTCCGAAATTGCCGCTGAAGCGAAGGAACTCTATAGCCAACGGGAGAAACTTACTATTGAAGTGGGTGATCTAAAGGCTAAGGAAGGTAGAGCCAAAGAGCTCAAAGGCGAAGTAGAGGAGGGCGAGGAAAAGGTTCGGAAACTCAGGTTACAAAAGGAGCAGCTAGAAAAAGATGTCAGCTCCCTGAATAGCTTTCTACAGAAAAAGGCAGAGGGGCTTGGGATTCCCCTCAATGAGCTTGAAGGAAAGCTCGGGGAACTGGTTTCGCTCGAAAATGAGGTAACTAATAGGGCTAAGGAGAAAAACACATTGGAAGGAGAGATAGAAGCCCTCACCGAGAGGCAGGAGAAGCTTTCTTCCCGTGTGGAGAAGGCTTTCAGCGATTTCGAAAAGGATATAAAGCTTATTAGGGAGACCGGCAACGAACTGGCTAGGATAGCCGCAATGAAGGGAAGATATGAAAAGGAGATGGAATATCTGGAATGGGCAGCAAAGGTGCTTCCCTTCCTTTCAGATCCGGATAAGGTCAGTGATGACGACTTCAGCCTTATCTCCATTGTCATTAACTGCGTGGATAAATGGATTCAGACGCAACCTGAATGGCGCCATCGTTTCTCTTTAAACTGGGATGAGATTAAGAGACATGTCCAATCAAAGAGAACAGGGCTTTCATGACTTTCCCAGGGAAGTGCGCGAGCTAAGGGGCAGGATGGAACAAGTCCTTCCATCCTATCTGGCTGGGCTGGAGAGGCTTTCTCAGCTACCTGAGGAGTTCAGTCACAGATTTTGGGCCTCTTGCCTTGAAGCATTGCTGGCAAAGGTGAGAAGTGATTATCAAAAGTGGCAGGTTCAAGCTCAGAAAGTCGACTTCCTCGCTAAATTCATGACACTGGGAGTAGATGTAGCCCTGAAGGCAGGAGGGAGGGAGCCAATAGCGCCACCATCTTTCCCACAGCTGGGTGTATCTATCTCGTCATCGGGCAAAATAGAACCGGATTGGATAGGTAATCCACATAGAGAACCTAAGGCGATTTTTGTGACGTATGACGAGTTTATGGCAATTGCCCAAAGGGTTAAAGACGAGTTACTAAAGGGGACAATTGTGCCAACAAGTGAAGATGAAATCCCGAAGCTAATTTATAATATAGCTTTTAAGTCCCCCTAGAGTTTTCCATGGAACGCGCCTGACACAACTACCGGTACCAGCTCGACTTGACTAATGCTAGCAGATGAGCTATCATGTGATATGATGAATAAGGAATCGATAAAAGAATTAAGACGCAAATTGGGTTTGAGTCAAGAAGGATTGGCTCGAAAGTTGGGGGTTAGTGTCATCACAGTAAGACGTTGGGAGAAAGGCACCTTCAGGCCGTCTCCGCTGGCGCTTCTAAGGATTGAGGAATTGACCAAGGAGATAAACGGTGAGTCTCTGTAAGATTTGTTTCCAAAAGATTGAAGGCGGTGTGCCTGTTCCCTCCTGGCATCCTGATGAAAAAGGCGACCATGCTTTTGTCCACGAGGAATGTCTTGCCAAGCGGGTTTCGGATTTTATCAATGAAGACCCTCAAAGAGAGGGGCTTCTCCATTATCTTGTAGAGTTTGAAGAAAGCCATGCCCCTGAAGACTGGGCAAAGGATGTATCTGGCGGGACAGCTGATGTATCGTGGACATGGGACCAAGTGGGGATACCTGCACCAAAGATTACACCCTTAGTCAACGCCGAGCTTTTAGGCATTGTCTTCTCTTCACGAAGCTCAACTCACTATGCCCTTGTCGGACGAGAGGTGATTAAGAAAGTGCTCGAAGAAGTTGAAAGGTTGAGAGAAAGGGTGAGCCTTCCATCTGTTTTTGACAAGGAAATAGAAGTCCCTGGGAACCTTTTTTCAACGGTCGCCGGTTATGAGGAGATAAAAGCCTTCCTCAACAAGGTGCTGAAAGCAGAAAGGTTTCACGTCTTACTGATAGGGCCTCCTGCTTCAGCGAAGACAGTATTTCTTCTGGAGTTGGCTCGTCTTCCTGGAAGCTTTTATTGCCTGGGGTCAGCAACTACTAAGGCTGGGATTGCTGAAATCCTCTACGAGCAGAAACCGAGGATTCTTCTTGCCGATGAGGTAGACAAATTTGAGACTAAAGACATAGCTATCCTTCTTTCCTTGGCTGAAACAGGCATTGTAAGGGAGACGAAGGTATCAAAACAGAGGGAAGTCAGGCTCAATACAAGTATCTTTGCCGCTGCTAACTCAGCCAAAGGTATGCCAAAGGAACTTTTGTCCAGATTCAGAGTGCTCTACCTACCCCCATACACGAAGGAAGAGTTTATAGATGCTTCAACAAAAGTACTTGCTGAGAGGCAACGAGTCGAACCTGGCCTTGCTTCCTATATAGCTGAGAGGGCCTGGGAAGTATCAAGGGATGTCAGGGAGGCTGTGAGAATAGGGAGAATATGTCGGAATCAAGACGAGGTAGACGAAGATATAAGGCTAATAGAGAAATATGGAGTTGTAGAGAAGTCGAAACAATGAATAGGAGGCGAAAATATGAAACCAATCAAGTGTGAAGGTATTAAGGTTGATAAGAGAAATAAAACGAAAAAGGAGTGCTTGCTTCGTCAAGTTAATTCCGTATCTGGTTCTGATTCACCTAGCTTTGAAAGGGGGGAGCTTGCTTGGGAAGCAAGCACTCTTCCGCTGAGTTACACCCGCCAAAATCGTATCTATTTTAGCCCTAAAATCCCTGGCTGTAAAGGGTGGCTTTACCTAGGACTTACCGCATCTTGCCTCTAGCCAGTGAAGCAAATATCCCACCGAAGCAGAGAGCAGTAAAGATGATAAAGGCTGTCTTGACGCTTATCAAGAAAAGCGGATAGTATTCTGGCGTTATCTCTACCCTACCGATAAATAGGGCAAACAGCAATAGTGTTATCGCCAGGCTGAACATCTGACCGAGGAGTCGCATCGTGGCGACCGTCCCTGAGGCTACGGCATAGAACTTCCTGTCTACCGAACTCATGATCGCATTGGTATTGGGGGAGGAAAATAAGCCAAAGCCCAGACCCAAGATTACCAATGACAGTAAGATGAACCAAAGGTCGGTGCTTTGGTTTAAAAAGATTAGCGGTAGAAGTCCCGCAGTGGTTAATGCCATACCAATTGAGGCAACCACCTGAGGTTCGAGCCTATCGGAGAGACGCCCAGCCACCGGTGAAAGCAAAGCCATTACCGCTGGCTGGGAGACTAAAATCAAGCCGGCATGCTCCGGGCTATACCCTTTTATGTACTGCAAGTAAAGGGCGAGTAGAAAACCAACAGCGGCGGTGGCACTATAGTTAATCAGGGCGGCCAGGTTAGACCAGGCGAAGACGTTGTTGCTGAAGAGACCTATATTTAGCACCGGGCTCTTTACCCTCGTCTCCCAGTGAATAAAGAGCAAAAGCCCAAAAATACCACCCGTCACCAGCCCTATGCCTAATACCCCAGGGAGAAGGGAAAAGCCAGAGATTAGTGCCGCCAGCGCCAGCCCATATGTTACCGAGCCGATAAGGTCAAATCCCTCCCCCCTCGCCTCAGCCCATTCCCCTTTTAGCTTCCAGAAAGCCATAATGATAATGGTTAAACCCAAAGGCACATTGACGAAGAAGATACTCCTCCAGCCGAGATATTGTGTCAGCAGCCCACCTATAATGGGTCCAAGCGAAAGACCGGCATAAACTGAGGCTACATTGATTCCCAGTGCCCTACCCCGCTCACCAACAGGATAGACCGAGGTTAAAATTGCGACCCCCGTGCCAAAGATGGCGGCGGCGCCAATGCCTTCCAGGACACGAAAGGAGATAAGCATCGCCGCCGAATTTGAAAATGGTAAAAGGAGACAGGCAATAGTATAGAGGATGATACCATAGATAAAAATCCTCTTTCGACCCCAAATATCGGCTATTCTACCGAGTGGGACGAGAAATATTGCTGCCGCAAGAAGGTATGCCGTGGGTACCCAACTCAGGATGACGGCGTCGAGGGCGAATTCTCTACCGATTGAGGCAAGTGCCACATTAAGCGCCGAGACCATAAATGGAGTCAGGAAAGCAGCCATGCTGGAGATAAATAAGGCTACCCCTCTGCTCGCAGCATCGCCCGCTTGATTCTTCATATCACAATTACACCTCACGAATCTTGATCCGCTAGGAGATGAGAGGGGTGTGAGCTTCAGGCTGGCATTCGCAAGACCTTAGCCCCCCGAATCCTGCCACCTTTTAACTCAACCAGCGCTTTGTTGGCTTCTTCCAGTCTAAATTCCTGAATCTCGGGGGTAATCGGCGCTTGGGTTGCCAGAGCCAGTAGTTCCTCAGCGTCCCTTTTGGTGACATTGGCTACGGTTTTAATCTCCTTCTCCAACCAGAGGTGCTGAGGATAATCTAGTTTCAAAAGGAAATCCTTATCCACCTCCTCCTTCCTAATCAGGTTGATGACCAGTCTTCCCCCCCTCTCCAGATTCTCCAGGGCTTTAACTACTGGCTTCCAGGCGGGGGTGGTATCAATGGCACAATCCAGCCTTTGTGGCGTCTGAGCTTCAATATCTCCAACCCAGTCAGCGCCTAGCTTCTTGGCTAATTCTCTTTCTACTGGATTTCGGCTTAAAACAAACTTCTTGGAATTTGGAAATTTGAAATTTGCCATCTGGATTACCAGATGGTGGGCAGCGCCAAACCCATAAAGACCCAAGGTCTTGCCATCCTCCATCCCAGTAAGCCGGAGCGAGCGATAGCCAACCACCCCCGAGCACATTAGCGGTGCGACACGGGTCAGGTCGGTAAAGCTCTCTGGGATTTTATAAGCAAAGTCCTCGGCGATTACCATATACTCAGCATAGCCGCCATCAGCATCGCAGCCAGTCCCCTTAAATTGCGGACAAAGGTTTTCCTCGCCCTTCTGGCAGAACTGGCACCGCCCGCAACTGGAATAAAGCCAGGTGGCGCCAACGCGGTCACCAACCTTAAATCTGGTTACCCCCACCCCCAGAGCCTCAACTACCCCCACCGGCTGGTGCCCCGGGATTACCGGTAACCTTGGTGGGGCAATCCTGCCTTCTATCTGGTCAAGCTCGGTTCGGCAAACACCGCAGGCTAAAACCTTAATCAAAACCTGTTTCGGTTTGGGCCCTGGCACCGGCAAATCAACCAATTCTAGGGGTTTCGCCCCTCCCTCGACACTAATCCGGCCAATCTTTTTCAGCACCATTGCCTTCATTTTTCATTCCCCCCAGCTTCGCCGACGACTAATAGCCGAAGCCTGTTTCCTTCCTCAGCTCAGCCTCATCAATATAAGCGACGAGCCCACGAAGAAACGGGGTTGACGCCTCAGCATAAAGCCACTCACCAAACTGAAAGCCTTCCCTTTCCAACTGGTCGGAGGTCAGCCCAGGCACTTCCTCAAAAATAAGACGTATTTGTCGCACACTATGGCTGCCGGCTACCTTATATCTGACTGTTTTCTTTTCCGCCACTTTTATTCACCCTGCCCAAATCTTAAGCTACTTTAACCCTATCGTCAATGCTAGATAGCAAGGTTGTTTATTAACCTCACCCCCTTTATCCCCCTCTCCTCGAAGAGTCTTCGACTTAAAAGGAGAGGGGGAGGAATAAAAAAGAGGGGGGCTTCGCCCCCCTCTTAAAACTACTTCCCCCTTCCCCTTGACAAGGGGAAGGGGGAAAAGGGGGATAGGGTTACCACTTAAAGATAAATAGAGTTCCCTAAAAAATCAAGGATTTTTCAGGGTGAAGAGGGGGATGGGGTTGCTAAACAATATCAGATAATGCTCTTTGACAGTATACTTGGGATGTGTTATCATACCCATCCAGCTTCCCCCAGTCAAATCAGCACGGAGGTAACAAACAATGCCGCCAGTAGTCGCCATTGTAGGTAAATCAAGCTCAGGAAAGACAACCCTCATTGAAAAGCTAATTGTGGAGCTAAAATCACGTGGCTATAAAGTGGCTACGGTAAAGCACACCCACCATAAACTTGCCTTTGATGAACCGGGCAAGGATAGCTGGCGCCATGCCCAGGCTGGGAGTGAGGCGACCATAATCAGCTCCCCAGACAAGCTCGTGCTAATCAAGCCTGTTGCCACCGAGCTCAGCCTTGAGGAGATAGCCCGCCTTGCCGGTGAGGACTATGACATCATCCTCGGTGATGGCTTCAAAAAGAGCAACGTGCCCAAAATAGAGGTTCACCGCAAGGAAGTTGGCCCACCCTTTGCCACCACCAAGAAGCTTATCGCCATAGTTAGCGATGAACCCCTGAAAACTAAGACCAGGCAGTTCGCCATCGATGATATTAAAGGCTTGGCTGACCTTCTGGAGCAAGGCTTCATCAAGCCGCAACGGGAGCGGCTGTTACTTTATGTAAACAATGCCCCTATCGTCCTAAGTAGCTTCCCCAGGGAGATTATCAGCAACATCCTCCTGGCTCTAGCCTCTTCCCTAAAAGGAGTCAAGGAAATACAAAGCCTTGAGTTCTTCCTGAGGAGAAAATGAAATCTCCATAACCATTGTTAGGGGTATTTATCATGCGCAAGGCTAGGCACCGCGCTAAACCAACAAACGAGATACGCCTTCGCCACCTTACTGTAGATGAGGCTCTAATAAAGCTTGACCGCTACCTGAATAGCGCCTTTATGGCTGGGCTAAGCCAGGTGAGGGTTGTCCACGGCAAAGGGACAGGAACCCTGCGCCAGGTAGTCCGGGAGCAGCTTGCCAAACACCCACTGGTCAGCTCCTACCGACCTGCCGGCTATGGGGAGGGGGGTGAGGGGGTTACCGTAGTCGAGCTTGCCCCAAGGTAATCGTTGAAAGTCAAGAGACCTTTCAGCTATAATAGCTTTGTTATCTATGGTGAGTGTAGCCCAGAGGTTTAAGGCGCCAGGTTGTGGCCCTGGAAAGCGAGGGTTCGAATCCCTCCACTCACCCCACAAATCACCCTCTAATATAACCCTCTAAGAAAAGAAGGGGTTTAATATCTTCTTCTTCCCCCGCCGCCAAATCCGCCACCCCGCCGACCATAGCCACCACCCCTCTCCTCAGGGCGAGGGCGAGCGGCACTTACATTGAGCGTCCGCTCCTTGAGTGTCTTCCCATTAAGGCCATCAATTGCGGCTTGACCCTCAGCCACCGAAGGCATCTCAACAAAGGCGAAACCTCTTGGCCGTCCGCTATACTTGTCAGTTATAACATTTACCGATTCCACCTTCCCAAAAGAAGCAAATTCCTGGCGTAGCTCATCCTCGGTCACATCGAAGGATAAATTACCCACATAGATTTTCACAGGTATCCTCCTTGCTTATCTATTCGGTTTGATTTTGCGATAGCAATCGCTACAGTACACCGGTTTGTCCCCACGAGGTTCAAAGGGTACTTCGGTGTCTTTGCCGCACTGAGCACATACTGCCGGGAACATCTGGCGTGGGGAGCCGGTATTTCCGTAACGCTCTAACTTCCTTGCCTGACGGCATGAGGGACAGCGCTTGGGCTCATTGGTATAGCCTTTAGACTGGAAAAACTCCTGTTCTTCAGCACTAAAGGTAAAGGTAGCCCCGCAATCGGAACACTGGAGCGACTTATCCTGAAAAGCCATTGGATGACCTCCTCTCTTAAAAATTCCAGTTAGAGTTCGGGTCATCCAATACCTTATAAATTCTGAAGACTTTAAAGCAGTACACGATAACCTAAACTACAACCGTTTGCTTAATTATACTACGATGGCGTCTTATTTGCAAATCTAACCAGCCGTCCTGCCTTATGCCGAGGCTCCAGTGTAGTGCCGCAGCCCAACCCGCCAGAATACTCGCGAGACTATGACCAAGACTACTGCCAGCACCACCGCGCCCAATAGGGTTTCCCAGGTCAGGCGGCCAGTCAGGGCTTCGGCAGGTACTGTGGTGGCAAAAGCCACCGGTATGATAAAAGTAAGCCCGTAACGTAGCCAGCCCGGATACAAGCTAATCGGCCAGCGGCCAGCCTCGTACATACTCTGGAAGATAACAAGGATGTTTTCCACCCGCACAAACCAGAATGAAAGGGTGGCCAGAATAAGGAAAAAACTGTAGATGATGACCCCACCCGCAATTAACATCAGGACAAACGCCCCCGCCTGCCCTACCCCCACCTTCTCACCCAAACGGACTAAGGCGGTAATCAGCACGGCTAGACCTAGCCCGATGTCAATCAACCTCCAGATATCCGCCCTTTTGATGGTGACGATAAGTTGCGTATCCTCAGGCTTGGTGAGCGTAAAATCAAGCGTGCCATCGCGCACCGACTCGATAAGCTGCTCCATACCTGGCTGAATCACCAGCCCAATTATTCCGCCAACGAGAAGGTAGACACCAACCAGCGCCAAGACCTCATCCGGCAGCCAGCCACCCAGGGTATCGGTGTAGGAGAATATAATGCCTAACCCGGCCAGGGAGACAAACAGGGAGAGAAGCGACTGGAACAGTTGCCAGAAGAAGTTGACCCGGTAGGCCAGTTCGTTCATGACGCTGACCCAGAAAAACGCAGTGAAAAGACGAAGATACTTCATGCCCCCACCGCCGAATAGATTCGCATGCCGGCACGCCACACGATTCTAAGTATTATAAAGCCCCCAAGCAGCCATGCAACCTGAATTCCCAAGCCGGTCAATGCCTCGACCCGCGTCAGCCGACCGAGCAGTAGTTCCACGGGAAAGCCTATCAGCCAGCGGAAGGGCAGAATCCCAGCCACAACCTGGACCGGAGAGGGCAGGATTGCCAGCGGAGCAATCTGCCCCGAGAGAAATAGCATCAAGACAAAGTATGTCTGATTAATGGCGCTAACGCGCGTCGTCCAGAACGCCGCCAGGGCAAGGGTCCATTCTAAAAGGAAGCGGAGGAAGAAGGCAAGCAGTAATGCCGGGATAAATAGCAGAACAGACCACAGTGCCAGAGAAATAGAGGCATGGAAGAACAGCGCTAGTCCGACCGCAATCAGTATCATGATGGGGAGCGTTATCATCTTTGAGGACAGGTTATCAGCAATATCAGAATGGATTGGATGTACCGGCTTGAGCAAAGCCAGCGAAAGGAGTCCTTCCCGGATGCGGTACTCGAATTCGTACATTATCCAGGTGTAAGTGAACTGATTGACCAGCATCAGCACGATGAAATAGGTGGCGAAATCCGCCGTAGTGTAGCTACCAATACTCCCGCCGCTGCTGCTGGAGACTATCGTCCAGACGATAAGATAGACCAGTGGTTCGAGTACCTGCCCTATCATCCAGATAACCAGCGAGGCGCGGTACTGGAACATCATCGCCAGGGTGGTTTTGAACTGCTGATTGTATAAACTCGCCAGGGCTTTCACGGGTTCTCCTGGGCAAAGACTCGCGCAATTACCTCCTCAATCGGGGGGTCTTCAACCAGCAGGTCAATCACGGGCAAATCCGCCAGCAGACGCTCGGTAACACGGGCGGTTTTGGCTTTCGGGACGCGAAGGGTAAAGGAGCCGTCGGCGCAGGATACAACCTCGCCGTAGGCGCTCAAATCTGCCTGGCAATCTCCCAGCTGCACGACGATTGTCTTGTGCGAGGTGAATTTCTGCACCAGGAGCGAAAGGTCGCCATCGAAAAGGAGGCGACCGTGGTGGATAATAATGACACGCCGGCAAAGCGCCTCAACGTCAGCCATGTAGTGGCTGGTCAGCAGAACAGTTGCCCCGAAGCGGCGGTTGTACTCCGTGATAAAGGAGCGTATGCGCCGTTGCATCGTCACATCCAGACCGATAGTTGGCTCGTCCAAGAAGACCACGCTCGGTCGGTGGAGAAGGGCGGCCGCAATCTCACACTTCATTCGTTCGCCCAGGGATAGATTACGGACTGGTTTATTAAGAAGCGGCTCAAGTTCCAGAAGTTCAGTCAACTCGCCAAGCATGCGCCGGTAGTCCTCCTCCGGAATGCGATAGATAGCCCGGTTTAACTCAAATGAATGCCGGGCGGGGATATCCCACACCAGCTGGTTTCGCTGCCCCATCACCAGTGTAATCTGCCGCAGAAATGATTTCTCACGCTTCCAGGGGATATGGCCAAGCACACTCACCTCGCCCGCCGTCGGATAGAGCAAACCCGAAAGCATCTTAAGCGTGGTAGTCTTGCCGGCGCCATTTGGCCCCAGAAAGCCAACTATCTCACCAGCAGCCAGGTCAAAGGAGATACCATCGACGGCAGGAATTTCTAGCTTACGCCGGTGCACGAGGCTCTGCAGCGCTGCCCTAGCGCCAGCTTCCTGCTGACTGACAACATAGACCTTGTAGAGGTCCTTGATGTGAACTGCCGGTGATTTTACGCCTAAATTGCCGCCAACCAGCCTTCGTTGCCTTGTTTCCACAGATTTTCATTATACAGCATATGATGGTAGCTTGCCACGACATCACGAGCACACGGCCGCTCGCTTTGACGAGGCTTTTAACACTAGGTATAATAAACCCGAAAAACTGGCGGGATGTAGGCATAGGCCACACCAGTAGTTTGAGAGTGAAAATGACCGAGTATTGGGTAGTGGCTGCTAGCTACGCAATGGGACTTTTCCCTTCTGCCTATTTCGCGGGGCGCCTCGTAAAAGGCGTGGATATTAGAAAGATTGGTGACAGGAATGCCGGGGCAGCAAACGTTTATCGGAACGTCAGCCATGTAGCCGGTATAGCTGTCCTGGCAACTGACATTGGCAAAGGAGCCTTAGCCATTCTTCTGGCAAGTGCTGTTGCATCACAGTCAATTGTGTTTCTGTGCGGGTTGGCAGTAGTAGCAGGTCACAACTGGCCAATATTTCTCCGGTTTAAAGGGGGGCGAGGACTAGCGACCACTATTGGCGTCTTGCTGGCTTTGCTACCAATACCAATGGCAATCCTTTCAGCTGCGGGCATCTTGTCACTCTGGAAAACGGGCAACCTAGTGGTAACCGGCGTCATCATGTTTGCTCCTCTGCCACTACTGGCGTGGCTGCTTGGAGGGTCAGGTGGCCTTATACTTTACAGTGTGGTACTTCTCTGCTTTGCGGGCATAATGCATTTAGTCACCACCAAACATCTTTCCTCAGCGCAAAAGAAAGAGGCCCTTCGCTGGCGGTAACAACTGGTAATGTCATAACCGCCAAGCACACAGATAACCTTGACGCCTATTCGCACGTTGCCCGAGGACTTCAACAAGCGGTAGCCCAACGCTTTGACGAGGCTTTTACCATTAGGTATAATGAGCCTGAACGTGCGCCTATAGCTCAGCGGATAGAGCATCGGTCTTCGGAACCGAGGGTCGTGGGTTCGAATCCCTCTAGGCGCGTATCTGAGCTCTCCTCAAGACCTTGAACGTCCCCTCCTGGCTAAGACGACAATCATCACTATTAAGAGAATCAAGGCGACAGCAATGCCAAGAAGAGGCCAATAGTTAGCCACCGTGTAGGCATTGGGGATAGCCTGGGGACCGCTGATAGCGCCGGTGATGACCATATCCTTAGCCCCGACGGTCAGTGCGTGAACAGTTTTGAAAATGTCTTTAAGACCGACGGTTACCACTGGAAGAGTGATTGTGCCCGTAAGAAGGCCACTACCATCCACTGTCAGGGAATAGGTAGCGGCTATACCACCAACGGTAACCGAAGAGATATTATCAGAGCCCGCCCACCCTGTTCCATTCACCGTGACCAAGGTATTAAGCGGACCAGCGTCTGGAGAAAGGGTTGCTGTGGCAGTGGTCACGGTGAAGACGCCGCTAAAGGCTTGGGAACCGCTGCTAGTGCCGGTAATGGAAATATCGGTAGCACCAACGGTTACTGCCGGAACAGCGATTGTGCCCGAAAGAACACCATTGGCATCCGTTGTCAGGGCATAGCTAGCCGTCTTGCCACCAACAGTAACCGAAGAGATAGCCTCAGAGCTCATCCATCCGCTTCCACTCACTGTAACCGTGGTGCCAACCGGACCAGATAGCGGAGAAAAGGTGGCTGACCCTGTTACCGTAAAGACACCACTAAAGGTCTGGAGACCACTGCCAGCACCGGTGATGACAATATCCTTGGCACCACCGGCTAACCTAGGAACAGTGATTGTACCCACAAGAACACCGTTACTATCTACCGTCAGGGAGCAGATTGCCGTTAAGCCACCGACGGTAATTGAAGAGATAGCCTCAGAGCTAAACCATCCGCTTCCACTCACTGTAACCGGGGTGCCAACCGGACCAGAGGTCGGAGAAAAGGTGGCTGACCCTGTTACCGTGAAGGCACTGGTAAGAATCAATGAACCGCTGCTAGCACCAGTGATGACAACATTCTTACCGCCGCCGACGGCTGTAGGAATAGTAACTGTACCCGAAAGAACGCCATTAGCATCCACTGTCAGGGAATAGGTAGCGGCTATGCCAGCAATGGTAACCGAAGAGATAGCCTCAGAGCTCATCCATCCGCTTCCACTCACTGTAACCGAGGTGCCAACCGGACCAGATAGCGGAGAAAGGGTAGCTGCCATTGTTATCGTGAAGGCGCTGGTAAAAGTACATGAACCACTGCTAGCACCAGTGATGACAATATCCTTAGCACCACCGACGGCTGTAGGAATAGTAACTGTGCCCGAAAGAAGGCCACCACCATCTACTGTCAGGGAATAGGTAGCCGTTACACCACCAACAGTAACTGCAGAGATAGTCTCAGAGCCCGTCCACCCCGCCCCACTCACCGTAACCGAGGTGCCAACCGGACCAGAGGTCGGAGAAAGGGTGGCCGTGGGCGCCGCTAACACTGGTGCTGTCATAGCCAAAACAAGGCTGATTACCAGCACCAGGGCAAAGAAAATACTAAATATCTTCTTTTTCATACTCTAAACCTCCCGGTCCTTAAAATTTAGGCTCTTTTACTTTGAGGACAGTATAAGACAACCCACCCTGGAGGTCAACTACCCTCTAGCTAGGCGCTAGCGGCTAAAAAGCCGATGCTTAATGACATCAAAGGCAACTCCAAGACCATGAGTTACCGGGTTAGTGGTGGAACCACGCGCATGGTAGATAGTGGAGATAGGCACTTCGGTAATGGTAAAGCCCTTTTTCCTGGCCTGGATTAGCACCTGAACGCTAAAGCCAAAGCCAGCCTCGGTGATATTAAGCGCCTCGATTAATCGGCGAGTGTGGGCACGAAAACAGCACTGAGAATCAGATACCCTTACCCTTGAGCCGAGGTTGTAGAGAAAGGTGATAACATCAATGCCGAATTTGCGATATCCTGGCATCTGCTGGAGACGAGGTTGAAGAAAGCGGGAGCCAATGACCAGGTCAGCCTTATTATTCAGAATCGGGGCAAGTAGGCGGGGGATTTCATCGGGGTTGTGCTGGGCATCTCCATCCAGGCTCACGACAATATCGGCACGGCTCCTCTTAGCCGCCGCAAAGGCTGTTTTTGTCGCCTTCCCCGCCCCCTGGTTCGTCTTGTGCTTTATGACCCTAGCCCCAGCCGCCCGAGCCACCCCAGCGGTATCATCGGTTGAGCCATCATCAACGACAATAACCTCATCAACATACCTTCTGGCTCCGGATACTACCTTGCCGATGAACCCCTCCTCATTATAGGCAGGTATGACCGCTATGATTTTGGGCTGAACGCTAGATTTCCGCCTTAGCATTTGCTTATCCTCAATCTCGGGGCAAACACTGCCGCCACCAGCCCATGTCTTAACAACCTGGAGATAAGCCGACCATGCCGGTCAAAAGAAAACTCCTCCCACTGGGGCAACTCCTCCGGAATTCGGCTTGTTATCATAAGGTCAAAGAGCTGGTCTATCTGTTTATTACCCAGGTTATTATATAGCCTCCGCGCCAGGTAACCAAGGCGGAGGTCAGCCGCAATCTCTGCCCGCCACTGCCTCTGATAATGGGAAAGCCGCCTGGAAGATAAGTCATCAATTAAAAGGGCCTGGTGCAAGGTGTTTATGGCTAATTGAGCGCAGAGCAAGCCAAAGTATATGCCACCCCCCGTGGTTGGCTTAACCTGCCCCGCCACCTCCCCGACTACCAAGACTCGGTCACCATAAGTCCGGGGCAAGCTCCCCAAGGGTATCGCCTTTTGCCTTATCTCAAGGTTATCATCGGCGGTCAGCCTGGACAACAAACCCTTCACAAGGGGGGAGGCTCTGCGTTTGGAAATAACCCCAGCCAAGCCCCGCCCAGTGGAGGTGGGAACCAGCCAGGCAAAGCCCCCCGGGGCTAGCTTCTGGTCAAAATAAACTTTAACCTCATCAAGCCCGACCTTTACCTCTGCCTGGGCGCCATAAAGAAAATTACTGATTTTGCCCATTCCTAATTTTTCAGGGAGGACTGAACCAAAACCACAGGCTAAAACCACCGCCCTGGCTTGAAATCTTTGCCGCCCTGAGCCCCCTACCCTGACCTGGCACCCCTCCCTTTCTGGGAGCACAGCCGCTACCCGGCTCTGAACAAAATACTCAACCCCAGCTTCCTGAGCCTTTCTGGCGAGGGCGATATCAAAAGCCGGGCGGTCAATGATATAAGCCTGAACAGCATCCTTGGCTAGGGTCAAACGCTGCCCGGAAGGGGCAAAAAAACTGGCTGAACTAACCTCTCTCAGCACCGTGCCCGTGCCCTGAGGGAATAAATCATAACACTCCCGGCTGACAATACCAGTGCAACATACCTTGCTGCCAATAGTCTCTTTTGCCTCAAAAACAGCAACCCGGTGACCCAATTTAGCTAAACTGTAGGCAAGATAGCTTCCCACCGGTCCAGCACCAACGATGACGACATCATACAATCTGGCTCTCCCTTGAGGCGGATATAACAGAAATGTTCAATTACTCTAGATAGTCCTTTAACCGACGACTGCGGCTGGGGTGGCGCAGCTTGCGTAGTGCTTTAGCTTCAATCTGGCGGATTCGCTCCCTGGTGACATTAAATTCCTTACCCACCTCCTCCAGGGTTCGGCTTCGCCCATCCTCAAGCCCAAACCTTAGCTGGAGCACCCGTTGCTCGCGGGGGCTGAGGGTGGAGAGCACAGAATCAATCTGCTCCTTAAGCAGCTGCTTGGAGGCAGCATCGGCCGGGGGCAGGGTATCGCGGTCTTCAATAAAGTCTCCCAGATGGCTGTTTTCCTCCTCACCCATTGGGGATTCAAGCGATACCGGCAGTTGTGAGACCTTCACTATCTCCCCCACCTTCTCCGCCGGCATTTCCATCTCCTTGCCAATTTCCTTGGCTGTAGGCTCCCGCCCGTATTCCTGAGCTAAACGGCGGCTTACCCTCAGCAGTTTGTTGATGGTCTCAACCATATGAACCGGGATGCGAATCGTCCGAGCCTGGTCGGCTATAGAGCGGGTAATGGCTTGGCGAATCCACCAGGTGGCATAGGTGCTGAACTTATAACCCTTACGGTAGTCAAACTTCTCTACGGCTCTAATCAGCCCGATATTCCCCTCCTGAATGAGGTCAAGGAGCGACATCCCCCGCCCAATGTGTTTCTTGGCCACGCTAACCACCAGGCGAAGGTTGGCTTCAATAAGATGGTTCTCCGCTCTTTCCGCCTCACGCTCGATATTACCAAGGTAAGTCTGAAGCCGCTTCTCATAAGCCTGAATTGAGCGGATAAATCGAGGCAATGTCAACAATTTCCCTACCTCCGAAGAAGGAACCTTACCCCCGATAGCATCAAGTACCTCCTTCGGTAGCAGATTGATATTTAGTGATAGGTCGGTGATGAGTATCTCAATCTCAGGTATTAATTTTTGGGTCTGGCGAGAAATGGCTAGGATTAGTTCCGGGCTTATCTCGTTATCAATGCTAGCCCGCAGCTTAGCCGAGGAGATGTTCTCGATAAAGCTGGCGGAGCGTTTCAGACTAAGATGTCTCTGAATAAGACGAATGGTGGAAGCAAGCCGAGATAGCTCCTGGAGTATGGTAAGCACCACCTCCGTTGCCGATGCCTCCCGCCCCTGCTTCTGAAGGTAGCTTTGCCTGACTTCCCTTATGCGCCTCCCCTCCTCCATCTTCCTTGCCAGTTCCTTCTCCTCCTCAGCAGTGAGCAGGGGCACCCGACCAATCTCATGAAGATACATACGGACGGGGTCATCGGCTACCTCCTGCTCCTCCAGGTGTTCCAGTGGCGCTTCCAGCTCTAACTCGGTCACGGACTCGGGTTTTTCAATCTCAAGGTGCCTTGCTTCGTGCCAGAGCGTATCTGGCTCAACCAAGTCCTCAGACTCCTCTTCCTCAGGCTCGGGGAAGAGGGGATGCACATCAGCCGTCTCCTCCTCTTCGGCACCTATGCGCTCATCAAATGGCGGTTTTTCTTCGTTCCTCTCCAGATTGTCTCCCCTACTGCGCCGGCTCATTCACCTCACCCCCCGTTGTTCCAATCTCATCCGCTTCTTTTGCGCCAAGACCTCAGCCAGCTGGGTATTGGCCACAATCCCCTGCTCCTCAAGCTTGGCTAGCTCCGCCGCCCCACCCCCCGATTCAGCCTCTAGGGCTAATACTGCCCCTATCTTCCCTATCAGACTGCGGAGAAATTTCTCCCGCAACTCAAGGGCACAATCAGCATATTTCTGCTCTATTTTATTATCTATTAGCTTACTAGTTAATAAATAATCAAGGTGCTCTTGAATCTCAGGTCCGAGTTTCTCCTTCACCTCTATTTTATCACTCTGGCGCCAAGCAATAAAGATTTCACGGTTTTCGCTATTCTCAAAGTATTCGGGCAAGAGCTCTTCCCCCTTCCCCCTCAGCCCCGGGTGCTGGAGGAGTAGCGCCAGGCAATACTCCTCAACCGGGCTGGCAAGAAGCGGGTGCTGGGCTGTAGCCGCCCCCTGCCTTAGTTCCACCCTCGCTTGCCTGGGACGGGTTCGAGCTAGAGCCGCTTCAATACTCCGCTCGCTGACCTTAAGCAGTTGCGCTAGCTTCTGTAGATAGTGGGCTTGGCGTATCGGGTCTTTTATCTCGGCAACAATGGGCAGGAGCTTGTCCACAATCTGGGACTTGTCCCTGGCTTTAGTCAGGTCAAGCCCAGAGGTAACCATATTAAAGGTGTAATCAACAATGGGCAAGGCTTCTTCAACCAGCTTCTGCCAGGCTTGAGTACCCTCTTTGATAACCTCATCGGGGTCTTTACCTCGGGGAAGGATGATAACCTTTACCTCAGTATCAAGGGTATTTTCATAGCTTACCGCCCGCAGTGTGGCTTCGTCCCCAGCGGCATCGGCGTCAAGGGCTAGAGCCATATTCCTACTTAGCCTCTTTAGAATACTGACCTGTTTCTCGGTAACGGCGGTTCCCATTGAAGCAACCACGTTATTAAAACCACCCTGGTGGGCGGCGATAACATCCATGTAGCCCTCGACAATCACGGCCAGGTTTTGCTGTCTGATGGCGTCTTTAGCCAGGTTTATGCCATAAAGGGTGCTACTCTTATCAAAGACCGGCGTCTGCGGCGAGTTAATGTATTTGGGCAGCGAGTCGTCAAGCACCCTTGCCCCAAAGCCGGTAATACGCCCGCTAGCGTCAGATATGGGGAACATCAATTTATTTCGAAATCGGTCGTGAGTCTTCCCCGACTCTGCCTCAACTTCCAGACCAGCGGTCAAGAGCTCAGCCTCGGTATAGCCTTTACTTATAAGGTGCTGTTTTAGGGCTTCCCACTGGTCAGGGCTATAGCCAAGCTGGAACTCGGCGATGGTCTTATCGGACAAGCCCCTTTTCAGGACGTAGCTTTTTGCCTTCTTCCCCGCCGCAGAATTAAGCTGACTACTAAAGTATTGGGCAGCGGCTTCGTTGATTTGGAATAGCCTCTGCTTTTCTTTGCTCTCTCCCCCGCGTTCGAATTTTGAGGGGATAGTAACCCCCGCCCTCTGGGCAAGGAGCTTGAGCGCCTCGCTAAAGTCAATGCCCTGCTTCTTCATAACAAAGGAAAAGACATCGCCGCCGGTGTTACAGGCGCCGAAGCAGTGCCAGCTCTGCTGCTCGGGGTAGACAAAGAATGAGGGGTTCTTTTCTGAATGAAATGGGCATAGCGCCCTAAAAGTTCGCCCGGCTTTAGTCAGCTTGGCATACTGGCTAACCACGTCAACAATGTCTATCCTCTGTTTAATTTCGTCAATAACACCCATAGTAGTATTATATCACCTCACCCCCTTAATCCCCCTCTCCTTCAAAGGAGAGGGGGATTAAGGGGGATGGGTTACATATTTTAAAAGAGACGGGGGGATTTTACTTTTGGCAGGGTTTTGGCTTTTTGTTTTTTCTTAACAACCTGTGGTTTAGACTTGCTTTCTAATAAAGAAAGTTCTTCAGCCATTCGCTGGGCATACTGGTCGGTCATGCCAGCGATATAGTCAACCACCCTCCGCTCCGCTTCATCGCTGTAAAAACTATACTCCGGCGGCAGCTTATCTACATGCTCTTTGAAGTATTTGTATAGGGCGCGAACCACACGCCTCGCCCTTTCTGATTCCTCCTGCGCCGAGCGTATATTGTATACCTTGTCAAAGAGAAACTGGCGCAGGGTATTAGTTGCCTCAAGAACCTGTGGGTTCATGGCTATTTCGGGCTTTTCCTTGCCTTTTTCCCTCACCCCCAATGAGTTGGCAATGATGTCACAGACCATAGTGTTGATGCGCAGGGAACGTGAGTTACCCAATTTGACGATGGCGGAGATAGGTAAATCGCCCTCGGTAATCATGCCCGCCCTTATCGCATCGTCAATATCATGGTTGATGTAGGCGATGGTGTCTGAAATCTTAACCACCTCACCCTCAAAGGTATTCACCTTCCCCCAACCCTTCCCCCAGATGTCCACCCTGGTCTTGGAGTGATTTAGGATGCCGTCCCTCACCTCCCAGGTCAAATTTAGCCCGTGACCATTATTCTCCAGAACATCAACCACCCGCAGGCTCTGCTCATTATGCCGGAAGCCTTTAGGGTAGAGCTCGTCAAGGACCTCCTCGCCAACATGACCGAATGGGGTGTGCCCCAGGTCATGACCTAAGGCAATTGCCTCAGTCAAATCCTCGTTAAGGTTCAGGGCACGGCTTATAGTTCGGGCTATCTGGGAGACCTCTAGGGTGTGGGTGAGGCGGGTTACATAGTGGTCACCGAGGGGGGCAATAAAGACCTGGGTCTTATGCTTGAGCCGGCGGAAGGCTTTACTGTGGATAATCCGGTCACGGTCGCGCTGGAAGGCAGTTCGCACCGAGCACGGCTCTTCGTATCTCTGCCGGCCACGGGAAGACTTGCTTTTTGCCGCATAGGGTGAAAGGCTTTCCTCTCTGCCCTCGATTAGCTGGCGGATGTTAAGACGACTAACCATCATCGCCCTAATCTTGCTTCTGCTTTGGCAATTATCTCTCTAGTGGTGCCAATCATATCCGGACTTACCGAAACTGAGGTAATGCCCCATTCTACCAGCTTCTCGGTAAGCTCGGGGTATACCGAGGGTGCCTGCCCGCAGATAGATGAGGTGACGCCCATCGCCTTGGACACCTTAATCGCCCTCTCCAGGGCGATAAGCACCGCCTCATTTCTTTCGTCAAAGGTCTCGGCTAGCTTTTCGCTGTCACGGTCAATGCCGAGGATGAGCTGGGTAAGGTCGTTGGAGCCGATGGAGATGCCATCAATGCCAACCTCAAGGAACTTCTCTATCAGGAAGATGTTGGATGGTACCTCAACCATCATCCAAAGCTTGAAGTCCTCAGAGCGCACCAGCCCCTCCGCCTCCATAATCTCCTTAGTCCGGGCAAGTTCATTAACCGTCCTGACAAAGGGAATCATCACCCATAGATTTTTATACTCCCGTCTTACCCTCTTTATTGCCTCCAGTTCCAGCTTGAACACATCAAGGTCATGGATATAGCGCGAAGCCCCCCTGTAGCCGAGCATGGGGTTCTCCTCAGTCACCTCATATTCCTGCCCGCCGACAAGCTCCCTATATTCGTTGGTCTTGAAATCAGTAGTTCGGTAGACTACGGGGCGGGGGTTAAAGGCACGGGCGAAGGTCTGGATGCCATCAGCCAGCTTGCTAACAAACTCACGCCCTCGCTTCTGGCTAATCATATATCTGGGGTGTTCGCCAATCTGGGCAATCATGAACTCAGCCCGGAGTAAGCCCACGCCGTCAACATTACGGGCGGCGACGGCTTCAGCCAGCTCGGGTTGAGCCAGGTTAACATAGACCCTAGTCTTGGTCTTAATTGCGTCCCGGAACATATCGGCAACGGCGGTCGTCCTCATTCTCCGGGATACCTTACCGCTATAAACCTTGCCGTTTGAGCCATCTACCGTGATTACCTGCCCATTGGCCAGGGTAGTCGTTGCCCCTTCGGCACCGACAACGCAGGGGATACCGAGCTCACGGCTGACGATAGCGGCGTGAGCGGTTCTGCCCCCACGGTTGGTAACAATGGCAACTGCCCGTTTCATCGCCGGCACAAAGTCGGGGGTGGTCATCTCGGCAACCAGGATATCGCCTGCTTTCACCTTGTCTATCTGGGAGGCTTCGAGTATTATTCTAGCCGGTCCCGAGGCTACCCCGGGGCTGGCGGAGACTCCACTGAGGAGCAGGGGGGCTTGGATTTCAAGTTCCGCCTCAGCTGCCTCCTTGATGGTGGTTACCGGTCGGGTCTGGACGATATAGATTTCGCCATCCTCCTTTGCCCATTCAATATCCTGAGGAAAGCGGTAGTGGTCTTCTATATGTTTCCCCACCCAGGCCAGTTTAATTATCTCGCTGTCAGCCAGTTTCGGCTGGGATTGGGTTGAAGCCGGCAGCGGTGCCCAGATATTGGTTTCTTTAGCCCCGGCGGTTGGATTTTTGACTAGCTGCGACTCTTGTCTGGCTGTTTTCTTGGTAATAATTTCCAGGCTATCTTTGTTAACAACATAAAGGTCTGGGGTTACCTCGCCGGAGACGATAGCCTCACCGAGTCCATAGACCGCCTCAATAATAATCTTGCTTTTGTCACTGGTTACCGGTTCTATGGTAAACATTACCCCCGAGGCTCGGGACTGAACCATTTTTTGGACGGGGACAGCAATTCCAACCTTAAAGTGGTCAAAACCCTGCTGGTGCCGATAGAAGATGGCGCGTGGCTCAAAGAGGGACGCCCAGCACTCCTGGACAGCAGCTACCACCTCCTTCTCCCCCACCACATTGAGGAAGGTGCGTTGCTGGCCGGCAAATGAAGCTTCAGGCAGGTCTTCGGCAGTGGCTGAAGAGCGCACCGCCACCAGCCCACCACCCATCTTGATATAAGCCTGTTCAATCTCCCTGGCTAGCTCAGGGGGCATCGGGGCGTCCAAGATTAGCTGCTTGACCTGGGCGGCAGTCTGCTGAAGCTGTTTGCTATCGTTCGAGTCTAATGGCTCCAGCAGGTGGCGGATTTTGTCAACGAGTTTTGATTTTTTGAGGAAGTCAAAATAGGCGTCCGCGGTTACAATGAAGCCAGGGGGCACCGGTATGTCGGCATTGGTCATCTCACCAAGGTTTGCCCCCTTGCCACCGACAACGGACACATCATTCTTGGTAACCTCATTGAACCACAAAATCGCCTTCTTACCCTGACTCATAACTATCCCTCCGTTTTACAGCAGTCTATTATACCATAATGGGGCGTTTCGTCTAAACGCTGGGGTTTAACCTCACCCCCTTAATCCCCCTTCCCTTACTAAGGGAAGGGGGTCAGGGGGATAGGTTATATTAGGAAGAGCGGCTTTGATAAAATATTAACGCCAATTTTATGGGTAATTAATCCCGTTAGCCTAAAATTAGACGAGAAAGGACTCAAAACAGCATAGAACACATCGGTTGACAGGGGAGGGAAGGTGGGGTAAAATCTAGATGCTGGGAATGGAGGTGTGGCATGATAGAGATGGTCATTGATAGTATCCGCGTCAGTCTGATGAATTACCAAAGGGTGGTGATTCTGAAGGAGAAGATGACCGACCGCTACCTACCAATCTGGATTGGTCCTAGCGAAGCCGATGCCATAGCGGTGAAGCTCCAGGAGGTTAGTGTGCCAAGACCATTAACCCACGACCTGCTGCAATCGGTCATTGACGCGCTGGGTGCTAGCGTTGACTCTATCATCGTCAGCGACCTCAAGAATGATACCTTTTACGCCAAGATTATCCTTAATGTAGATGGGAAGCAGATGGAGGTTGACTCCCGCCCCAGCGACGCCCTGGCACTAGCGGTAAGGGCAGGTGTACCCATCTATGCCGAGGAAGGAGTACTGGACAAAGCTGGCATCTTTCTGGACAAGGAGACGGGCAAACCTATCTCCCCACACCTGGAAGCGGGCGAGCCAGGCAAGGGTAAGAAGCTAAGTGAAGAAGAGATGAAAAAGATGTCAGCCTTCTACGATTTCATCAACACCCTTGATTTAGACGACTTTGATAAGCGTAAGTCCTGACCTCACCAGAACTTATATTGAAAAGCTCTAGAATAGAAATCTAGGGCTTTTTATTGACCGAAAGGGGGAAGGGGGGGAGTTGACCAAAAAGACTGGATTTGCTATGCTGCTCACAGCGTGAGCAAGCTAATTGCGGCGTTAAGGCTAACTGGTGTTGGCTTTTTTATCGGTGGTTCAATCCTGCTGGGTGTACTCGGCGGTCTATGGCTAGATAATAAATTTGATACCAAGCCTATTCTGGTAATAGTGGGCTTGATTTTGGGTTTAATTGTTGCTTTCTATGGCGTTTACCAGATGCTTCTACCTCTGGTAAGGAACCAGGACAAGGAGAATAGCTAGTGCCTGAGGAACCGCAAAAGAAAGGCTGTCTTGGTTGTTCCTTCCCCCTTATCATTGGGGTTTTGCTTGTCTTTGTTGTTCTCTTTCTGGTGGGTTTTGCCGTTGGTCCCTTGGGCCGGAGCATGCTTGGTCTGCAGCTCCCGAGCTGGCTGTCTCCCCCCCAACCCGACCCCAAGCTCCCGGCTGACGTGGTTTTCCACCTCTTTGGTCTTCCCATTACCAATAGCATTATCGGCGCCTGGGTGACTATTATCTTTCTGGTCGGGTTTTCCTGGGCAATTACCCGCCGGATGAAGCTCATCCCCGCCCGACTGCAGAGCCTTTTTGAGTCCTTCCTTGGCTGGCTTTATAACTTTTGCCAGAGTGTTGCCGGCGAGGAGAACGGGCGCCGCTTCTTCCCCATAGTAGCCACCATCTTTCTCTTTGTCGCCTTCAACGCCTGGCTGAGCCTGATTCCCGGGTTCGGTTCAATAACTATTAATACCGCCGAGGGCGAGGTGCACCTGCTACGGGGGGCAAATACCGATATTAATATGCCGCTAGCCCTGGCTCTTATGTCCTTTGTCTTCGTTGAGTTCTTCGGCTTAAGGGGAGGGGGCATCCGCTATCTGGGTAAGTTTATCAATGTTGGCCCCTTCTTCCAAAGTTTGGGTCAGATGTTTAGCGGCAAAGTCCGGGCTGGCTTGAGCGGGCTAATCACCGGCGTAATTAATATCTTTGTTGGCTTTCTTGAGGCACTGAGTGAGCTGGTGCGCATCGTTAGCTTCACCTTCCGTCTTTTTGGTAATATGACTGCCGGTGAGATATTGCTTCTTATTGCTACGTTCCTTATCCCATGGATATTTGCCCTGCCCTTTTACGGGCTTGAGTTACTGGTCGGCTTTGTCCAGGCGCTTATCTTTGGTGGCTTAACCCTGGTGTTTCTTACCGTTGCCGTTGCTCATCATGGAGCCGAGGCAGCCTGATATAACTAAGAAAGGAGAAGAAAAATGGATCCAGCAGTAATGAAAATGCTAGCAATAGGGTTGGCGGTTGGGCTGGGAATGCTAGGACCAGCACTGGCTATCGGACTTATCGGCTATTCCGCCCTGCAGGGACTAGCCCGTAATCCTGAGGCCCGTGGCCCAATAATGACCAACATGATTCTGGTCACCGCCTTCGCCGAGGCTATCGGCATTTATGTCCTGATTGTAGCCATTATCCTGGCGATGATTATAAAGTAAGGATAAGAGGAGAGAATTATGGGACAAGAGGGTCTACCTATCTCATTAGCCATTATCGTGGCCGCCACCATCTTGGGGGCAGCATTTATTGCCGGTATGGTTTTGCTGGCGGTACTTTTCACTTAAAGGCTAGTATTTATTAAGAATTCTAGGGGGGTGAAAATGGGAGGTCTGGAAAGTCTGGGTATAAATTTGCCGGTACTACTGGCACAGATTATAAACTTCATCGTCCTTTTTGGGCTTTTGTATCTGGTTGCCTATAAGCCGATTATGAGGATGCTTGATGAGCGCTCCAGAAAGATTAAGGAAAGCATGGAGCAGACCGAGTATATCAAAAAGCAGGCGGAGCGGGCGGAGGAGGAGGGTAAAAAGCGGATTGAGGCGGCGGCTAAGGAAGGTCAAGAGGCAATCGCCCGGGCACTAAAAACCGGGGAAGAGGTCAAGCGAGAAGCACAGCAGCAAGCCAAGGAGGATGCGGAAGTCCTTATCGCCCGGGCAAGAACTGAAATCCAGCGCGAGCGGGACGAGGCTATTACTGAACTTCGCAAGGAGTTTGCCGATATAACCATAATGGCCGCGGAGAAGGTTATTGACCGCTCCCTGGATAAAAAAGCCCACCGTGAGATTATTGACAAAGTACTAAAGGAGAGCACAACCCTGAAGAAAGGCTAGCATGGCAAGAAGGACTTATGCCCGGCGCTACGCCCAGGCAGTCTTTAATATTGCTCGGGAGAAAAATGAGCTAGACAGGTGGCAGTCTGACCTGAGAAAGATTGCCACCCTCGCCGAGGATGCCAAGCTTATGGCGGTGCTGGAGAATCCGAAGATTCATTTTAAGGATAAGGCAAGACTGCTGTCTCAGGGGCTGGGCAAGATAAACCCCCTGGCGCTGAATCTGGTCTATCTACTGGTGAGCCGGGGTAGATTGGGCATAATCGGTGAGATTGCCGATGAGTACCAGCGCCTGTTAGATAGCTATCGTGGTATAGAGCAGGCTGAGGTTACTACCGCCATCCCCCTTGATGCCGAGGACAGGCAAAGGTTGGAGCAGCGCCTCGGGGCAATGGTGGGAAAAAAGGTGGTGGTCAAGCCCAAGGTGGACCCAAAGGTAGTCGGGGGGGTTGTTGCCCGAATTGGAGGCAAACTACTGGACGGTAGTACCCGCAGTAAGCTAGTGGCGCTGAAGAAGGCGCTGGCTAGCGGGGAGGTAAGATAAATAGGCGGTTACGGAGGTGCGTCAAGTGGCAGCTAGAGAGCAGGATATTGTTTCCGTTCTAAAACAGCAGATTGAGCAGTTTGGTGCCGCAGTAAGCATGGTGGATGTTGGCACCGTGATTGAGATTGGGGATGGTATTGCCCGAATCCATGGTCTGTCAGCAGCTAGGTATAATGAACTGCTCCAGTTCCCCAATGAGATTATGGGGATTGCCCTGAATCTGGAGGAGGATAGTGTTGCCGCTGTTGTCCTTGGCGATTACACCAGCATTAAAGAAGGGGATGAGGTTAGATGCACTGGTCGCATCGCTGAGGTGCCGGTAGGTGATGCCCTTATCGGCCGGGTGGTTGACTCACTGGGTCGTCCCCTTGACGGCAAGGGTCAAATAAAAACAAAGAAGACCCGCCCCCTGGAGCGGGTTGCCCCTAATGTTACCCGGCGTAAGCCGGTGGATACCCCGGTACAAACTGGTATCAAGGCTATAGACAGCATGATTCCAATAGGTCGGGGGCAGAGGGAACTCATTATCGGCGACCGCTCCACAGGCAAGACAGCGGTTACCCTGGATACGATTATCAATCAGAAGGGGGGCGACCTCATCTGCATCTATGTCGCCATTGGGCAGAAAACGTCTAAGGTGGCAAGGGTGGTCGCCACTTTAGAATCTCATGGGGCGATGGAGCATACCATAGTAGTGGTGGCTAATGCTGCTGATTCATTCGCCCTGCAATACCTTGCCCCTTATGCCGGCTGTACCATCGGTGAGGAGTTTATGGAGCAGGGGAAGGATGCCCTGGTCGTCTACGATGACCTTTCCAAACATGGTTGGGCTTATCGCGAGCTTTCGCTGCTTTTGCGGCGCCCCCCAGGGCGGGAGGCATACCCCGGCGACGTCTTCTACCTGCACAGCCGTCTGCTGGAGAGGGCGGCCAAGTGTGCCCCGGAGTATGGGGGTGGCTCCCTGACGGCACTGCCTATTATTGAGACTCAGGCCGGTGACCTATCGGCTTATATCCCGACCAACGTTATCTCCATTACCGATGGTCAGATTTATCTCGAGACAGACCTGTTCAATGCCGGTATCAGACCGGCGTTAAATATAGGCTTATCCGTATCAAGGGTTGGTAGTGCGGCACAGACTAAGGCGATGAAGCAGGTGGCAGGCAGGCTCAGGCTTGACCTGGCTCAATATCGGGAGCTGGCTGCCTTTGCCCAGTTTGGCACTGCCGAGCTGGATAAGGCGACCAGAGCCCAGCTTGAGCGTGGCCAGCGAATCACCGAGGTATTAAAGCAACCCCAATACGCCCCGGTGCCCCTGGAAAAGCAGGTTATGATTCTCTATGCCGCCATTAGCGGTTACCTTGACGATGTACCGGTAGATAAGGTCAGTGCCTTTGAGACTAACTTCCACCGCTTTATGGAGGCAAATTACTCCAAGATAGGCAAGGCTATTGCCAGCAAAAAAGAGCTTACCGCCGAGATTGAGGAGAAATTAAAGGAAGCTATATTAGAGTTCAAGAAAGGGTTCAAACTTGGCTAATATTCGCTTAATCCGCCGCCGGGTACGGGGCATTCAATCCACCGCCAAGATTACGCGGGCGATGGAGATGATTGCCACCTCAAAGATGAGGCGGGCTCAAGAACGAGGCCTAGCCGGGCGACCCTATTCCGAAAAAATCCGCCAGGTTATAGCCGACCTAGCAGCTTTGCCCGTTGAGGAGGGAGCACTTCATCCACTACTCCAGCGTAGAGCGGTAAATAAGATTGCCATCGTCCATATCACCCCTGACCGAGGGCTTTGTGGGGGGCTTAATACCAGCCTAAGCCGCAAGGCGGCAGGCTTTATCCTGGGACAGAATATACCAGTTACCCTTGTTACCGTCGGGCGCAAGGGGAGGGATTTCATGAGGCGATATGGTCGGGAGATTCAGGCTGAGTTTAGCGAGCTTGGTGACCGACCAAGCCTGCTGGACACCCTGCCTATATCCCGCATCATCATCGACAATTACACCAACCAGCTGGTGGACACGGTCTATCTGGTCTATGCTCAATTTGTTTCCACCATGGTGCAGAGACCGGTTATGCAGCAGATACTGCCGGTTGAACCAGCGGCTATACCACGGGCGCAGAACGTGGACTATATCTACGAGCCAGGCCCGCGGGCGGTGCTGGGTGAGCTTTTACCCCGATTCGTTGAGATGCAGGTATACCACGCTATCCTAGAAGCTATCGCCAGTGAGCAATCGGCAAGGATGGTGGCAATGCGTAATGCCACCGATAATGCCAACGAACTTATTGAAGAACTAACCTTGATGTATAATAAAGCCAGACAGGAGTCGATAACGAAAGAGCTTCTTGATATTACCGGCGGTGCCGCCGCCCTAACTTAAAGGAAGGAGGTTTTACTAATGCCTATTAGGGAAAACGAATTTTCTAAGAGTAGCCTTGACCCAAGTACTTTGCTCATGGATTTTCTTGGTGCCAATTATCGTAACGCTTATAGCCTGGGTGAGCTAGTAGAAGTGATGACAGCAATGGGCAGGAATCTGGCAGCAGAAGATATAGAAAGGCTTCTCTCTGCCCTAGAATACGGGGGAAAGGTCGACTCGAAGACGATAGACGGCAAGACTTATTATAGGTATTCCAAGGTTATGGGCCATAGGCTAATCTAGCCAACCTAAATAGGGGGTATTATGGCAAAGGGAAAGGTTGCTCAGGTAATCGGGACAGTGGTGGATATTGAGTTTCCCGCCGACGAGTTGCCCGCACTTTATAACGCTATTGAGATTGCAACTGACGGTGGCAAGATAGTGCTTGAGGCTCAGGAGCATATCGGTAATAACTGGGTAAGGTGCCTGGCGCTTTCGCCTACCGATGGGCTGGCGCGAGGGGTGGAGGCGATAGATACCGGGGCATCCCTGGCGGTCCCGGTGGGAAAAGCCACCCTGGGACGGCTATTCAATATTATGGGGGAGCCCCTGGACGAGCTTGGTTCGGTTAAGACCAAACAACACTGGCCAATTCACCGCCCCCCACCCTCGCTTGAGGAGCAGAAGACAACCACCGAGATGCTGGAGACAGGTCTCAAGGTGATTGACCTGATTACCCCCTTCACCAAGGGGGGCAAGGTTGGCGCCTATGGCGGTGCCGGCGTGGGCAAGACGGTTATCATCATGGAGCTTATCCGCAACATCGCCACCGAGCACGGAGGTATTTCCGTTTTTGCCGGTATCGGGGAAAGGTCACGCGAGGGCAATGACCTGTGGAATGAAATGAAGGCTACCGGTGTCATCGCTAAGACAGTAATGGTCTTCGGGCAGATGAACGAACCACCCGGGGTTCGCCTTCGAGTGGGACTTACCGGTCTAACCATGGCTGAATACTTCCGCGATGTTGAGGGGCAGGATGTACTCCTCTTTATTGATAATATCTATCGCTATACCCTGGCCGGGATGGAGGTATCAGCCCTTTTAGGTCGGATGCCGTCAGCGGTGGGCTATCAACCCACCCTGGCGACCGAGGTCGGTGAGCTTGAGGAAAGGATAACCTCAACCAAGAAGGGCTCAATTACCTCCTTCCAGGCAATCTACGTCCCCGCCGATGATTATACCGACCCCGGTGTTGCCACTACCTTTGGTCATCTCGATGGCGTGGTTGCCCTGGAGAGGTCAATCGCTGAGCAGGGCTTATACCCCGCAGTTGACCCCCTAGCCTCAACCTCCCGCATCCTTGACCCCCATGTTGTTGGCGAGGAGCATTATAGTGTGGCTCGCGGGGTGCAGAGGGTTTTGCAGCGCTATAAAGACCTGCAGGATATAATCGCCATTCTCGGCATTGAGGAGCTTAGCGAAGAGGACAAGCTCACTGTAGCCAGGGCTCGTCGGATACAGAGATTTCTCTCCCAGCCAATGTTCGTCACCGAGGTCTTTACCGGCAGAAAGGGCAAATACGTGCCGGTGGCGGAAACGGTGCGCGGCTTTAAGGAGATATTGGAAGGCAAGCATGATGGGCTGCCGGAACAGGCTTTCTATATGGTCGGGACGATAGAGGAGGCGGTGGAGGCGGCAAAGAAGCTGCAGGGATAGGGTTAATGGCGACAACAAGGCTTGAGATTGTTAGCGCAGAGCGGGTGGTTTTTTCTGATGACGTGGATGTGGTGGTTGCCCCCGGGGTTGAAGGCCAGCTGGGAATCCTGCCCCACCACGCCCCATTGATGACCATGCTACTGCCCGGTGAGCTGCGGGTGAGGAAGGGCGGGGAGGAGTTATACCTTGCCATCTCCGGCGGCTTTCTTGAGGTGCGCCCGGATAGGGTTATAGTTCTGGCCGATGCCGCAGAGAGGGTGGAGGAGATTGACATCGCCCGGGCGGAGGCGGCAAAACGCCGGGCTGAGGAACAGCTCAAACACCCCACCACTGAGATAGACACTGCTCGGGCTGAAGCCGCATTACGGCGTGCCCTCGCACGGCTACAAGTGGTGCAAAGGAGAAGGAGAAGAACCGGGGCGCCACTGGGCTAAAATCTAGATAATCTCTAGGCTAGCCCTAGTGCCCTCTTTAGCTGCTTTCACCCTGATTAAGGTGCGCATGGCTTGAGCCACACGACCCTGCTTGCCGATAACCCGCCCCTTATCCTCATCAGCGACCTGCAGTTTGAGCGTTATGCCCTGCTCGCCGCTCTCCTCAGTGACTACCACGGAATCAGGTGAATTGACAATGGCTTTGGCGATGAATTCAACTAGTTCTTTCATGTCTTCTCCTTGGTTGTTTTGGATTTTTTAGCTGGCTTTTTGGTAGTTGTCTTGGATTTTCTAGTTGGCTTAGGCTTTGCGGCTGGTTTAGGTTTTTCAGCCAGCTTGGGTTTTGGCTTCCTGGCAGGTCGCTTGGGGCTCTCAGCGATGCCTGCCTTTAATAATAGCTTGGCAACAATGGCAGTTGGCTTAGCCCCCTGATTGAGCCAAATTTGCGCCTTCTCCCCATCGACAACTACTGTCGGTGGGTCGGTTAAGGGGTTATAGTGACCGATAACCTCAATAAATGCCCCGTCGCGGGGGGCTCGGCTATCAGCGACCACTAATCTATAATGCGGCTGCTTCTTAGCTCCAACACGGCGCAGTCTAATCTTGACCAAGTCTGCTTCCTTCTTTATCGGCTATTATGCTCTATAATTAGGCGACTGTCAATGGCAAATTATAGTTGTCATATATTTATCAAGCCGTTATAATCGGGTTGTGAGGATAACTAACCTACATAGCTGGCAGGTTAGTCCGGCTCAAGCCCGAGACATACAGCTCAGGCTGGCACCACAGGTCTCCCGAAATAACGAAGTGGCAAGTCCCAAATTTATCGCCGGTGTTGATATATCAATAAACAGGGAGCGGGGGGTGGCAAGGGGGGCAATAGTGGTGTTAAACTACCCCGAGCTTAGACTGGTGGAGACAAGGGTGATAACTGGCCAGATTGATTTTCCCTATGTCCCTGGTCTTCTTTCCTTTAGAGAGGCACCGTTAACCCTGGCGGCCTGTGAAGGGATTAGCACCACCCCTGACCTCATTCTGGTTGATGGGCAGGGGATTGCCCACCCCCGCCGCTTCGGGCTTGCCTCCCACCTGGGACTATTTCTGGACAAACCGACAATTGGCTGTGCCAAATCCCTGCTCTGCGGCAGCCATAAACCGCCAGCCGAGGAGGCAGGCAGCTACTCTGAGGTGGTGGACGGGGGTGAGGTTATAGGCGTCGCCCTGAGAACCAAGACAGGGAGTAAGCCTATCTATGTTTCCATTGGTCACAGGGTTGACCTGGAGTCTGCTATTTTCTGGGTGAAGGCGTGTTGCCGCGGCTACCGCCTACCCGAGCCTTGCCGCCTTGCCCATCTCGCCGCCGTCGGTGAGAGCCTGAGCAAAGAGGTAGAATATCAAGGGAGGCTTTTATAATAGATGCAAGAACTAAGGGACAAGTTAAAGGAGTTACAATCCCGAATCTCTATGGCAATGGAGCATCTTTGACATCGCCGCCAGGGAAGAGGAGATTTTAAGGCTGGAGAAGCAATCCGCCGAGCCCAACTTCTGGCTAGACCAGAAAAGGGCAAGGGATATTATGCTCAAGTTGGCAGAACAGAAGCGGGTGGTAGAGAGGTGGCGGGGAACAGAAAAACAAGCCTCTGACATTGCGGAACTGGTCTCGCTGGGGGATAGCTCCCTGGAGGCGGAGATTCGGACTGAGGTAGATAAGCTAGCCTCTCGCCTTGATGATATGGAGCTTGAGGCGGCGTTTAGCGGCAGGTATGACTCAAGGAATGCTATCCTTTCCATCCATGCCGGGGCTGGTGGCACCGAGTCCCAAGACTGGGCACAGATGCTAATGAGGATGTACCTGCGCTGGGCAGAACGGCATGGTTATAAGGCGGAGATACTTGACATCTCCCCGGGGGAGGAGGCGGGGGTAAAGAGCGCCGACATCATGGTCAGCGGTGATTATGCCTGCGGTTACCTGAAATCTGAGCACGGTGTCCATCGGCTGGTCAGGCTTTCCCCCTTTGACGCCGACCATGCCCGCCATACCTCATTTGTCCTGGTTGAGGTCTTGCCCGAGGCTGAAGCCGATGTTGATGTCAAGATAGCCCCTGATGATTTGAAGGTTGATGTCTTTCGCTCTAGCGGTCCAGGGGGACAACATATGCAGAAGACAAGCACTGCTGTCAGGTTGACCCACACCCCCACCGGGCTGGTGGTTACCTGCCAGAGCGAGCGCTCACAGCACCAGAATAAGGAGATTGCGCTCAGGATACTCCGCTCCCGCCTTCTTGATTTGGAGCTGGAGAAGAGGGCAGAAGAGAGGGCTAAGCTTAAGGGGAAGCGCATTGAAGCGGGGTGGGGCAACCAGATTAGAAGCTATGTCCTTCACCCCTATAAGATGGTAAAAGACCACCGCACTGACTACCAGACCGGCGATAGTGAGGGCGTCCTGGATGGAGAACTGGACGGCTTTATAAAAGCCTACCTCAGGTCTAGGTTAGGAGAAGAGAAATGATTAAAAAAGCTAAACTAATTGTTTTAATTTTTAGTTTATTCTTAGTTTTATTAAGTCCTGCCTTGGTTCAAGCCCAGGCGGGACTAACCATACTGAATAGCTCGGCTAAGGCAGGGTTCCCCTCAAGGCTTGATTTCAATATATCCGCCCAGAGTAATGTCAATATCACCGATATTCGCCTATGCTATACTGTTGACCGAGCCAGCTTTGCCCAGGTTACCACCGAGGGCTATGTTGCATTTACCCCCAGCACTACAGTTAATGCTAGCTGGACTTTGGAAATGGTGAAGATTGGCGGGCTACCCCCCGGCTCCACCGTGAAATACTGGTGGCGGGTAAAAGACGCCAGTGGCAAAGGGATAGAAACCACCCCGGCTCAGGTCCAGTATGATGACCTCCGCTATTCATGGCGTAGCCTGAGCGACGGGAAGATAACTATTTACTGGTATAACGGAGATAACTCCTTCGCCAAGGAGTTAATGTCAGCCGCCCAGCAAGCACTGACGAGGCTGGCTCAGTCTACCGGCGCCTCCCCGGAGAAGACAGTTAAGCTCTATATCTATGCCAGTCAGCAGGATTTGCTCGGGGCGATGGTCTACCCTCAGGAGTGGACGGGTGGGGTAACCTTTACCAGGTATCCAATTATGGCTATTGGCATCCCCCCTAGTAATATAATCTGGGGCGAGACGGCAGTTGCCCACGAGCTGACACATTTAGTCATTGGCCAGATGACGCTTAACCCCTATAATGCCCTACCTACCTGGCTTGATGAAGGTCTGGCCATGTATAATGAAGGGTTGCTCAGCCCGGAATACACCACTCTTCTGGCTCGGGCGATAGCTGGGAATAGCCTTATCTCGGTGCAGAGCCTATCAAGCTCCTTCTCCGCTTATACCGACGAGGCTGTCCTTTCCTACGCCGAAAGCTATAGCCTGGTTGAATTCCTCATTTCCAGTTACGGGCAGAAGAAGATGCTTGAGCTGCTGAACACATTTAAGCAGGGTAGTAGCTATGATGGTGCCCTAAAGACGGTCTATGGTTTTGATATGGCTGGTCTGGATAGCCTATGGCGGGGCTATGTTACCAAGCAATATCGTTCGGCGGAATTACTGTCACCAGCTCTAGTCACCGCCGGACTTTGAAAGTGAGGCAGGGTGAAGAAATCATTCACCATACATGATTTGCCCATCTCCGAGCGACCGAGGGAGAGACTGCAAAAGCTTGGGGCGGAAGCCTTATCGGCTCAGGAGATTCTAGCCGTGATTCTGGGTCGTGGCGTCAGCGGCGAGTCAGTAATGGTGACCGCCCAGAGGCTCCTGTCAAAATTTAATAGTCTCAAGGGTCTGGCTCAAGCATCAGTTGAGGAACTGTCTCAGGTGAGGGGGATTGGTCTGGCTAAGGCGGCTCAGCTCAAGGCTGCCTTTGAACTGGCTAACCGCCTTGAGGGTTATACCGGGGCTGAGGATAAGCCAGTGGTCAAGACCCCCGAGGATGTAGTCAACCTGGTGGGGAGCCGGCTAAAGGGTAAGAAGAAGGAGTATTTTCTGGCTATCCTGCTTGACATGAGAAACCAGCTAATAAAAATTGCCGAAATCTCAGTTGGCAGCCTGGAGGCAAGCATTGTTCACCCCAGGGAGGTCTTTAAAGAGGCAATATCAGCCAGTGCCGCCTCGGTCATCTTTGCCCATAATCACCCTTCGGGCGTCCCTGAAGCCTCAGAGGATGATATAAACCTGACCAAGAGGCTAGCCAAGGCGGGGGAGATTGTGGGCATAGAGGTATTAGACCATATAATTATCGGGGATAAAAATTTTCTGAGCCTGAAGCGGGAGGGGTTATTTTAAGTTCATAACAACCTATCCCCCTTACCCCCTTCCCTTACAAGGGAAGGGGGAGTGAAAGTAAGAGAGGGGGCTTCGCCCCCTCTCTAAAATCTCTTCCCCCTCTCCTTTTTAAGGAGAAGGGGATTAAGGGGGTGAGGTTACCATATGAAAATGAAAAGCGGGTTCCCAGGAAAATCGAAGATTTTTCTGGGTGCCGAGGGGGTAAGGTTCTAAAAATTAAGGGGCAGAACGATGAAAAAAAGAATTATATATGCACTCGTTTCAATAATCTTATTGTGCAGCCTGCTTGTTGGCTGCCAGTGCGGGCAGCAACCCTCCACCGGAACCGTCCTTAACCTCTACGGCACTGACCCACTCACCCTTGACCCGGCAGTCTCCAGTGAGATGACCTCTCATGATTATATAATGCAAATATTCAGCGGCTTGGTTCGCCTTGGCGATAAGCTGGAGCCGGCGCCAGATATTGCCGAGAGGTGGCAAGTCAGTAGCGACGGTAAGACCTATACCTTCTACCTCCGCCGGGATGCCAAATTTCAGGACGGCAGGCAGGTCACGGCGGGGGACTTTAAGTACTCCTGGGAGAGAGCCTGCGACCCTAAGACCAACTCTCTGACGGTAGCCACTTACCTTGGCGATATTGTCGGGGTGAAGGAGGTGCTGGCGGGTAAGACAAAGGGGATTAGCGGAATTAAGGTCATTGATGACTATACACTTGAGGTAACAATAGATGCGCCAAAGTCCTACTTCCTGTCCAAGCTGACCTACCCCACCGCCTTTGTTGTTGATAGGGCAAATGTGGTAACGGGAGGGGAGTGGTGGCACACCCCCAATGGCAGCGGTCCGTTCAAGCTCAAGCAGTGGGAGGAGGGCAAGCAGCTGGTCCTGGAGAGGAACGAGCTTTATTACGGGGGGTTAGCCAAGGTCAACGAGGTTGACTTCCACCTGTTAGGTGGGGTGCAAACGATAAATGTGTATGAGACGGGTGAGATTGATGTTACCAATGTTGGCATTGACTCCATTGAGAAGGTTACTGATAAAGCCGGACCATTTTATTCAGATTTAAGGGTAGCACCTGAGCTGAGCTTTTTCTACATCGGTTTTAATACCACCAAGCCCCCCTTTGACGATGCCAATATCCGCCGTGCCTTCTCCCAGGCGATTGATAAGGATAAATTGGTCTCGTTGGTATTCAAGGGCATGGTACGGCGGGCAGATGGCATCCTGCCACCGGGGATGCCCGGCTATAATGAGGGGTTAGCCGGATTAAGCTTTGATGTGGGTAAGGCGAAGGAGCTAATTGCCAATTCCAAGTATGGCGATGTATCCCACCTGCCGCCTATCACCGTTACCACTGGGGGGCAGGGGGAACCAATTTCGCAAGACCTTGAGGCTCTTATTTATCAATGGCGACAAAACCTCGGCGTGGAGGTGAAGGTAAGACAGCTTGAGCCGGAGAGGTTCTTTTACTACCTCAAGCAGGAGAAGGACGAGATGCTCTATACCGGCTGGATAGCTGACTACCCACACCCACAGGATTTTCTGGATGTTCTGTTTCACACCGGCTCTGATAGTAACTACGGCGAGTACAGCAATCCCCAGGTAGATACTATACTGGAGAAGGCAGGCGTGGAGCAGAATAGTGAAGCAAGCCTAACCCTGTATCGGCAAGCCGAGCAGAAGCTGGTTGATGATGCTGCCTCTCTGCCGTTGTACTTCAGTCAAAGTTATATCCTGGTCAAGCCCTACGTTAAAGGGTATAATCAGAACCCCTTGGGCTTTGCCATGTTAAATGAGGTCTCAGTTGAGCCGCACTAGATATTGGGTAATATGGATTTAAACGAGCAGCTAGACCATATCTTCCACCCCCGAACTGTGGCTGTAGTTGGAGCCTCAGCCAGTCCAGAGAAAGTGGGGTTTAGGGTGGTGTCTAATCTGCTTGAGGCTGGGTTTAGGGGCAGGGTCTACCCGGTTAACCCCGGTCTTGCCGAGCTTTTTGGACTGCGGGCATATCCCTCAATTAGCGCTATACCTGGCGAGATTGACCTAGCGGTGATTGCCATCCCCGCCGAACTCACGATAGCGGCAGTTAAGGAATGCATGGCTAAGGGGGTAAAGGGGGCACTTATAATTAGCGGCGGCTTCAGCGAGGTAGGCACTAAGACGGGCGCAAGTTTGCAGGCTGAGCTCAGGGATTTAGCCAGTAAGGGCGGGACGAAGATTCTCGGTCCGAATACCCAGGGACTGGTTAACCCCAGGCTCCATCTTACTGCCTCGTTTCAGTCGACCCTCAGCCTGCTTAAGGCGGGTAATGTAGCGGTAGTGACCCAGAGCGGGGGGTTATGTATCTATATCGCCCATGCCTTAAGCAACCACAATGTGGGCATAAGTATGGCTATGGGCTTAGGCAACAGGTGCGGGCTTGATTTTGAAGAGGTAATAACCTATCTGGCTCAGGATGATGAAACAAGGGTAATAGCCATTTATGTTGAGGGTCTGGAACAGCCTAAATCGCTGATGAGGGTTGCCCGGGAAGTGGTAAAGCGAAAGCCGATTGTAGCCTATAAAGGGGGCAGGGGTGAGGGCATAGACAGGGCTACCCTATCCCACACCGGCGCCCTAGCCGGCAGGTATGAGCTCTACAAAGCCGCCTTTGCTCAGGCAGGCATGATTACTGCTGACAACCTAACCGATATGATTGACGCAATTAAGGCACTGGCCTTTCAGCCGCCATCACTAGGTAAGCGGGTAGCCATTTTCTCGGTGCAGGCGGGACCAGCGATAATTATGGCCGACAAGTGCCATGAATACGGCTTGACACTGGCGCAATTCCCCCCCGCCCTCAAACAGAGGCTAAAGCAGCTTGGCTCCCCCCTCAATGCCATAGATAACCCGGTTGACGTTGGCTGGAAGTCAGACGAGTTTAATGACTGTCGGGAGATGCTAAGGGCAGTCCTTGAAGAGGATGGGGTTGATGGGATAGTTGTCGGTGCTGTCTTTCTTGGTTCAAATATGGGTCTGATGCGGGCAGTGATTGATGTCGCCAAAGACTATAAAAAACCAATAACCGTCTGCCTTGACTCACCTCACGGGACAGCTAGTGCCGAGATAACCGCCCTTGAAGAGAGCGGCATCCCCACCTACCCCCTCCCAGAAAGGGCAGTGACCGGTCTGGCGGCTCTGGTCAAATACGGCGAAATCATTAGAGGTGACGGAGGGGGTGGGATTCGAACCCACGGTCCTTCTACTGAAGGACAACGGTTTTCAAGACCGTCACCATAAACCACTCGGACACCCCTCCTAGCTTCAAAAATCAATGATTGCTTACCATAACATTAGTAATTGGCGTTAATTTGGCGTTATTTTTGAGACACCCCACTTTTACCTGGTGGTAACACTTCGTTCAGTAACGCCATAGCATCCGATTGCATGCCTTCAATTATATGGCTATAGGTATCCATTGTAAAGGCTACTGAGGCATGGCCTAGAGCTTCGCTGATAACCTTCGGCTTGGCTCCCCTCATTAGCATAAGGCTGGCGAAGGTATGCCTTAAATCGTGGAATCTTACGCCGTCCAGGTTCGCTTTTTTGACCATTCTGCCGAAGGCATGCGACAATACACGGGCGTCAATAGGCTCGCCTTCAACACTGGCAAAAACAAGGTCATCCAAGCTAAGCTCTTTCCCTAAATGCCGGTATAGCGTTTCACGCTCCAGCTTATATTCCCTCAAAAAGCAGGCTAGCTTGGGGGTCATGGCTACGCGGCGGCGGCTATGTGCTGTCTTAGGTTCTTTGAACTCACATACACCCTTCCTGATATATAGCACCCGAGAAACCGATATTGAGCACATATCAAGGTCAATATCTCTCCACCGTAAGCCTAAGAGCTCGGCCTGTCTTAAGCCCGTGCTCACGGCGGTATAGATTACAGGATAATAATATCTATCCTTAACACTAGTTAAAAGCAGTTCAACTTCATCAGGATTCAGGTAGCGCATGACCTTATTACGCGGTGACGGCGGGTCAACAAATTCGGCAGGGTTACGTCCTAAGTAGCCTTGCCTTACGGCATACTTCAAAGATTGAGACAATACCCGGTGCTGATGGTGAACGGTGCGGGCTGATAGATTCTCACACGCCTTGCCATAGTAAGCCTGTATTACTTGAGGATTAAGCTGCTTTAATTGAATATGCCCTAAGGCAGGTATTAAATGGCGCTCTATAATACTCTGATAGCCGTCCAGCGTCCTCTGAGAACAGTTGGTCTTAACACAACCTTCAAGCCAGTTTCTAAGATGCTCTGTCAGGGTGAGGCGACCTGGTGGGATGTATACGCCTTTATCAAGTGAAGCCAATAGTTCCGTTAAGCGCCTTTGGGCATCCCCTTTACGACCTCTCACCGTCTCAAAATGGCGCCGGGGTTTGCCATCCGAGTCGGTTCCGGTGTACACCTGAAGCTGCCAGCTATTCCTGCCTTTTGACCTTATCGAGCCTCTCATTGGCCTTTACCTCCTTCTTCAAGTTTTGGATTTATCGCTGGTGGCACCACTTCCGGCTTGGGTTGTCCTTCTTCTCGTTCCTCTCGGAAGGCAGCCGCCATCGCTCTTAATTGATGATATCGCCTAAGTACTTCATCAAACTTCCCCCCCAAATTCTGCTCCAGTTGGAGGAGCAGGAACAGCCCAGTAACCACCGCCGGATCATCCTTTTGCACATATTTTGAACCTATTCTTTCATAGGCCGCCATCAATACTGGCAACCCCTTCTCAATGACCATATCCTGTGCTGCCAGTGCTAAAGCAGGGGTGCTGGCTCTGATACTTTTAATCAAGGTTTCACGCAGCAATTTGTCGCGGTCAATGGTACCCCCCCCATACTCCCCATACCAGCGGCGCATTTGCCTTTCGGTTGGTGGCTCTATCTGGAACTCCTGCTTGATTGCATTTTGGATGTCTTTCCACCTTTTCCGCCTACTGCGCTCGGTAAGAGCAAAGGCAATTACTTCGTTAGAAAATCTAGCCCCTCGTTTCATAATACCTTACCTCCTACAAACTAAAATGTCCTACTATTATTATAAGAACCCATCCGTCTTACGTTACTAACAGAATAATGTCTTTTTCGGTCAAGAATCAATTGACAAGAAAGACAAAATCGTGTATAATCTTATTTTAGAGCTCTTAAGTAGCCCTTAGGTAAATTGAAGCACAAAGCGGACTTTTTGTCAAGGGTGAGGAGGACATTATGATTGAGCAACGGCAAGTTCGGGTAAGGCTACAGCCCATGGGCCAGTACTCTAAGGTTTTAGTGATACCCCGCTGGTGGTTGAGACTCAACGGGGACCCTGAAGCAATAGACATAACTTTGTCCCTGGGCTTTATCGGTATACAGCCTGTGAGGAGGGAGGAGCCAGAGAAACATGAAGTCGCTAGTGGAAAATAAGGTATCAGACACTTTATGTATCAGTATTCCTGAAGCAGCGCGGTTATTAGGAGTTTCCCGGAATACGGGCTATGAAATGGCACGGTTGAAGCAGCTC
>Ga0315282_10001757_pt1 | contig 40435 bp, 44 predicted proteins | sample YL17G07_20_MG_FD_203693 | JGI IMG/M metagenome (GOLD analysis project Ga0315282, IMG submission 203693) | Sediment microbial communities from Yellowstone Lake, YNP, Wyoming, USA - YL17G07_20 | ecosystem: Environmental > Aquatic > Freshwater > Lake > Sediment | place: USA: Wyoming | collected...
AAAAAAGCTATCTAACATTGATATCAAGGAAGAACTTGCTACTAGCTCATCTCTTGAACCTATTCTATGTTCTTTCTGTGATAGATCCATTCCTTAACCAAGTTCAAATTGTAAAATTCTCTAATGAGGCCATATTCCGCTAAATTGAACAGTCATGTTTTCTACGTTTTAGCTGTATTTTTGCCGCATTGGCTCATCTGTTAGTACATACTTGATTTTTTCTTTCCATTCTTTTGAGTCCCAAGTTCTTAGAGCCGTATGGGTTTTGTAATAGCTTTGCGGAATCGGATGAGTGCCAATGATGACGTCTACGCCGTATTTCTGCTTCACAAACTCTTTGAAATGATCTATGTAGGGACATGGAGGATAACCTACAACCATTCCTGTTGCAAAATGGACAACCTCAGCGCCATTTTTCTTCATCTCTTCTACGCAATATTCTACGTTTCCACCGGGGCAACCTCCGCAGGTTGTATATCCCACGAGCTCCAATTCCTGATCTTTGTAGATGCTGAAAGCCCCTTCTCGGTTTCTTAATGCTCTAAAACATTTACCCCCAGCGCAATTACGGTAACGATCACAGATAATTATACCTATTTTCCTCTTCTTTTGATTATACATGCAAATCACGTTTACCCTATAATTAATCATGTTATTTATCATTTTAGATTGCTACTGAAACCTAGTGAAGAATTGAAAGAGAATAAAACACGCTATTTCTTTATGATTTTGAGATTGTAGTTTACTGGGATACCTGCTCCTTCAAATAGTTGACCGACTGGACAATTGTCCCGCGTATGTTGCCAAACTCTGTTTATCTTATCTTCACTTTCATTCGTTGTTACCTTGATTTCGATGTCGGCTTTTGTAATCGTTTTAGCATCGTCAGGTTTCTCTGCTTTTACATTGACCTCCAAAGCGCTTACTGAGACGTGCATTTTCTTGCTCATAAGATAAAATATCTGTGAGATGCATCCTGCAAAACTCATGACGCCAAGTTCAAGGGCAGTAGGACCTTTATCGGTGCCTAGTTCTGGAGGCAAATCAAGGCAGACAGAATGGAATCTTCCATTATCTACGGATATTCGAAACTCCTCGAGAAGTTTAGCGGTGGAATTAATAATTTTCGTCATCAAATCCTTCTCCATCAATTTTTCTTGTTTCTTGTGGCTTCTTCTATTTAAGAGATCCCTTTTTCTAAGATGGAAAACATTTTCTATATGTCACCTAATTGCTCGTGCTGTGCTTTGCTCGTTCGATCATCACGCAAACGCCATACACCACGTCAATACTGTTCTCTTCACAAAATTTGACTGCTTTTCCTGATTCCGAGCCTGGTTGCATCCAAACCTTCGTAATTCCAAGTCTCTTGCAAGTTTCAACCGTATGCTCTGTCACTTTCGGAGGAACCACGACATCAACGACATCGGGTTTTACAGGCAGGTTTTCCAGACTTGGATAACACTTGTCGCCTAGAATTTCCTGCGCATTCGAATTTACAGGATACACTTCATATCCGGCATTTTTCAGATCTTTATACACTTGGTAACCATATTTTCGAGGGTCACGGCTAGCTCCCACAACAGCAAAAACGTTTTTCTTGTTCAAAAACACCTTTATCGATTCCCCGTTCATTTCTATTCCCGCTCCTCTTTTCCTTCCAAGCGTAGACTAAAGATGCCGTGTTATCTTTTGCTCTAGCGTTTGCCTAGGCACTGCGCCGATGATCGTGTCTACAAGTTTCCCATTTTTGAACACTAGCAACGTGGGAATGCTCATTATATCATACTGCATACTAACTTCCCGATTCTCATCCACATTAAGTTTCCCAAATAATATTTTTCCAACATAATCTCGCGACAGCTCCTCTATAATAGGGGCAACCATACGACAGGGTCCACACCAAGGCGCCCAACAATCAACCACTACAAACGGATGATTCTGGATCATTTCCCTAAACGTTGCATCGGTCATCTCAACAGGTTTATTAAAGGCTGTTCCTCGTTTTTCGGCAGCCACACTCTTCATCATTTTTTGCAATTTTGCTTGCTTGATTCTTTCTAATCCCTCATCTTCCTCGTTTTCCACTTGGATACCTCACGCATTATTTGCTTGTGGAACGATTACGTGATCGCCTATAATCTAGCGCGCGCGCCAGACGGGGATAACGAGATGTGGAAGCTCATCTTTTAAGCCTACCGAGATAGGATTACCATTTGCTTCATAGACTTAATGTAAAAACTGCGATAGAACAGATGATAGCAGGAGGTCCCAGATCAAGTATGGAATCACAGCGGCCAATATTCCCACGAGCATCATTTCTAAGCCTGAAGGCAACCAATGTTTGTTAGTGAAGGTTGTTTTCCAAACGCCTACTAGGAAAAGAGAAACAAAAGTTACAGTCGAAGCAACAATCAGACTGCTTTGAGAAGCTAGTAACAAAACAAAGGGCAAAATCGGAACCAGTCCACCCGCGACAAAAGCAACCAGCATAGTCAAGCCAACTCTGACTGGGCTGTCAAAACGTTCTTCAAAAAGCCCAAGCTCCTCTTTCATCATCGAATCCAACCAAGTCTTCTTGTCGCTTGTTATTCGGTTTACAATTATGTTCAATTCTTCTTCTGTGAAATCTGCTTTTTTCATATAAACTTGGCGAATTTCTTCGCGTTCCACCTCTGGAACCTCTTCGATTTCCTGCTTTTCTCTTTCAATCTCGCTCTGATGATGTTCTATTTCAGATTTTGAAGAGATGTAGGCTCCAATAGCCATGGAAATCGCTCCAGCAATAACGCTGGAAAAACCCGCGACCAATATCTGGCCATGAGCAAGAGCGCCCCCTGTAACGCCTGCGAGAAGCGCTAAGGTCGAAATAGAACCGTCATTGAAACCGAACACTATTTCCCTCACATTTACCTTCTTGTGCCAATTTTCGCCTTCTACAAGATTCTTTTTTGCAAGACTGACAATTTCATCCTTGTCCAACGACTTCTCCTCCAGAATTCCATGCAAAGCAGCAAATTAGACAGATGACCACCCAAAAAGTCATTTGACCTATGCCTACAGAGGGACATGTCACCTATTTTTACTCTCAGCTCTGCCAAAGCTCTCTTTTATCACATCAACGACTCTTGTGTCAGGCTTCACAGAAATGTTCCTTATACCATGATGTCTAAGCAAACCAGAAGCGCCTAGACCAAGCTCTGTTGCCATCACAAAATCCACTCTAAGATCTGCCAATGTTTTTGCCGCAACAGGTCCAGCACCATAGTCATATGATGCTGCGGGGTTGTCGATTACGCGTACTTTTCTAACTTGACCATTCTCGATGTCCACTATGGTAAAGGTTTTGGCTTTGCCGAAAACTTCTGAGACGGTGTCTTCTAAACCTGCATACGCTTTTGTTGGAATAGCTATCTTCAATTTTCCCATACCTAATCAACTCCCTACACTTGGTTGAGGATCGAATACAAAAAAAGGGGGATACTATGGTGGACCGCGTTGCCATGGAGGTCCTCCGAACCTTCTTCCTCTTGGCGGGCCTTTGTTTATTCGGTGAATCATCGTGGCGGGTGCACCGCATTTGGGGCAACTGAGTGGTTTTGGAACTCCTTGCGGAATTTGTATTGTTTGTCCGCAGTTGCTGCATTGAAAGAGTTTCAGTGGTAAACTCAAAATGACTCACTGTCCTGACTGCTTACCTTTTTCCTGTTCAAGTTTTGCTTTCGATTCTTTCATTTTGTTTTCTAGGTCGCTGATTTCTTGTTCTATGCTGGTCCTTTCCTCTTCTATTTCTTTCTTGTAGTCTTCCAGTGCTGCTAGTTCGTCTTCTGGCGATTGTTGTGATGGTGCTGCTGGATACGTGTGCGGAGGATATGCGTAAGCTGGCGGGTATGCGTAGGGATATACTGGTGGATAAGTCCAGCACCCTCTGCGAAAGCCTCTGCCTCGTCCTCTGCCCCAACCTCTACCGAAACCAAATCCTCTTCCAAATCCAAGCACAGGATTCATGAACCCTGGCACGGGATAACCAGCGCAATAGCCTGCTGCTCTTCCAGTTCTAGATCCTAATCCCCCTGGGCCTGTTCTGTCTCCTCTTGGCATTTTTCACTTCACCTCCATTTTTGTGCGTATGCACACTTTTCTAATTATGTGTTTATGCACAGAAATATATAAAAGTTCCGCACATAATAATAAATCTCAGCAATAGAAAAGACGGAAAGTATCATGTGGCGACAAAGACATAGACATGGCAGAAGAGGAAGATTCCCGAAACCTATCACATTAGGAGTAATTCCCCCAGCAAGCAGTCTAACCCCAAACCCTGCTGGAAACTTGGAACCCATCGTGATAGATATAGCTGAATTGGAAGCCTTTAGACTCGTCGACCTAGAGGGATTATCACAAGAAGAGGCAGGACAGAGAATGGGGGTGTCAAGGGGCACAGTGTGGAGACTGGTGCAAAGCGCGAGAAAGAAAACTGCACTAGCTTTGACCCAAGGAAGACCCATACAAATAACGTCATATTCTCCAGACACAAACACAGTTCCGCCCTAGTATGCGCTTGCAGATAAGCCACCGAGATCAAGTTACATAGGACACTTGTATTCGCCTTTTTCCAGACACTCTATAGCTTTTGCTTCCTCGATTTGTCGTTTACGCTGCTTTTCTTCTAGAAGCTTGATTTCGTCACATTTTTCGCATATCAAAGCTCTGATTACTTCTCTATTCTGTTTTAGACCCATATGTTTTCTCACAAGTTCGAGTTTTTCAGCCTCAGCTTCTTCAAAATATATCGTTTCAACTGTCTTTCTGCCCACATTCGCAGAATACTCGTTGTTCAGCTTTTTCACCTCCTCGATATTCATGTGAAACCAAAGGAGAAGGTTGATTGGTGCTCTACCAAGGTATCATTAAACTACTGTTTTTCCAGTCTCAGAGAGCCCATATTTATCGCCTGTTTCCTCGACAAATCCGGCGTTTTTGAGTTCTCGAAGGCCACTTCTCACTCGGAATGATGATTGGCCGGTTTTGCTCGTGATCTCTTCAGGAGATAGTGCTTCATTCCTTAAGGATTTCAGCAGTGCCATTCCAGTTGATGTGGGTTTTCCATCTGGAGATACGCAAGGCATGAAATCAGCTCTCTGGGAGTTTCTTCATGCAGAGATACCAGTCTTTGCACTCGTAACCTTCTTTAAGCCTCTCCTCTGCTTGCTCGGCTGTTGCTGGAGAAGGAATCACGACTGGATCCCCAGGCTTCCAGTTGGCAGGTGTGGCCACTTTGTGTTTGTCGGTCGTCTGTAGGGCATCTATCAACCTTAAGATTTCGTTCACGTTTCTGCCAGTGGTGAGTGGATAATAAAGCATGGCTCTTATCTTGCTTTCCGGGTCAATCACGAAAACACATCGAACAGTTTCAGTTTTGCTCTGCTCTGGATGTATCATCCCATACTTCTTAGCAACGTCTTTGTTCAAGTCAGCGATTATGGGGAAGGGTATCTTAACACCCATCTTCTCCTCGCAGTTTCTTATCCAAGCTATGTGAGAGGAAACGCTGTCCACACTCAAACCCAAGAGTTCAACATTTCTCTTCTTTAGCTCATCGTAGATCTTTGAGAAAGCAATGAACTCCGTTGTACAGACTGGTGTGAAGTCTGCTGGATGAGAAAACAAGATGAGCCATGTGCCCTTGAAATCTGAAAGCCTCAGCGTCCCTTGTGTAGTGAGAGCTTCGAAATCAGGAGCTTTCTGGCCCAGTACAGGAAACCCCATCTCTTCTTTTTGAACTTCAGCCATTTCTTTCACGACTCTTACTTTCCCAAGAGACTATAACCTGTATATTTAATAAAAAGATTTCCGTCAGTGAGTTTAGTTTCTAAACTCCTGCTCAATCTCTTTCCTAGTTTTTGTTCTAGCTGGCTAATCACTTGCGGAAGTGAAGAAGGCAATTGAGGTCTCTGATCTGGCACGAAACTGTTGCCACGAGAATTTTCATGAATAGCATTCCCAAGCCCAGAGCAGCAGGTTTATCGATAGAGTGCATTTTGCTTTTCTTTTTCGCAGTACTCCTTAAACTGCTCCATCCATCTTTCAACAAACTTAGGGTGCCCGGTGGCGGAAGCATGACCGACAAAATCTACAAAACTTTCGAATTGATGTATCGTTTCTGGATGTAGCAAGTGTTCTAACACATCAGCATCCTTTGAAGCTATATCTTCTGGAACCGAAATCAGTTTGAGAAACTTCTGAAATGTGTCATGCCTCTTCTTAACGACTTTTACAATATCCTTTCCCTGCGGAGTCAAGGAGATGCCACCGTACTTTTCATATATGACAAATCCCCTGTTATGCAGCTTTTTCATCATCTCTACAACCGTAGGTTGTTGAACGCCTAATTCCTTTGAGATGTCCTTTGTGCGAGCGTAGCCCTTTCGCTGAATAATTACATATATTGCTCTCAAATAATCCTCAGCCCTTCCTGAGGCGCTTCCGCGCATTTTGCTTCCCCTAACAAATTTTAGGATAATCTAATAAAAACGCTTTCCTACGGAAATGTCATTTCTCTGTTCTTCTTAAAGCTGTTTGTCTACAGCGCGCGAGTTTGCGCTAATGAAGAGATTGCTGGAATCTATGAGAAAAAACAGGGATTTCGCTGTGTTCTTGACCGAGTTTCTGGTCGGCAAGCCTAAGTGGTTAATGACCTGTTAGCGTGAGCACTATCAGCGTGATTCCGAGCATCCATGTGTACATTGCGAAGTAGTGGAATTTCTTTGAGGCTACTATCTGTGAGACTAGTCTGATGGTGATGTAGCCCACGATCATGGCGACGGCTACGCCTAAGAGGAGTTCGGGATAGCCCATTCCTGATGGAGCGATTTGTCCGCGGTTCTTTAATGCTTCTCCGACTGTGGCTCCTAGAATGGCCGGAATTGAGAGGAGAAAGGAGAATTTGAGTGCTCTTTCGCGTCTCAGACCGAGCAGTAGTGCAGCTGAGATTGTTGCTCCGCTTCTTGACAATCCTGGGAATATTGCTAATCCTTGCGCGACGCCCATGATTAAGGCAATCCGATAAGTAACGTTGTCAGTGTTCTCTTTTCCTATCTTGGATATGTAGACTAGCGTGGCGCCTACAATGAAAGTTGCTCCTATTACGAGGAGTTGTTGGAGTGTGTCTTCGAGAAACTGAACATAAATCAGACCGACAATCGCGGCTGGGATTGTTCCGGCGATTAGTAGAGGGATCATCTTTCCATATTCGGTCCTGAAGTCTAGGCGTGCTAGGGCTGTGAGGATGTTTTTGACTTCTTTTCTGAAGTAGAAGATGACTGCGACTAGGGTGCCGAGATGAAGGATGAGATTGAAAAGGGGAGTGGTTGTTAGGTCTAGGTAGTGTTCGGCGATTTTGAGGTGCCCGGTGCTTGAGATGGGAAGCCATTCGGCTAATCCTTGAATTAAGCCGAGGATTCCTGAGTTTGACAATGGGTCAAGCATTAGCGTCCACGTCTTGGGTGATGGTTTGAAAGATTAATCAAAAGTGCACGTTTTAATGCTTTACTGGCAGAGAGGCGTTCGTGCGAGTCGCTAAGATGCAAACCGTCAAACTCTTATGGCAAATTCCCATTAGCGCGCGCTAAAAAGATTTCCGTCAGTGAGTTTAGTTTCTAAACGCGCGCGCTAATTTTGCGCCTCTTAGTCCACAACAAAAGTTAAGTAATACTATAATATTACAGTTTCAATTATAATATTAGATCTAGATGCAAAGGTGATAGGTATGTGTAAGGGAGAAGCCAAGTGTGATTTCAGACATGATCTGAAAGGTTGTGCCTTGAAGCACATAAGCGAAGCACGAAAACTGATATCCAAAGGCAAATTTGAAGATGCTGACATCGAGCTGAGCTACGCTGAGAGACACCTGAGCGAGACATAGGTATATCCAATAATTCTTTCCTGAAGGAAAACGAAGCCCAGAGTGGAAGCTTGAAAGTGACCTAAAATGTGTGTCGATGGATGCCCTAGCTGCAATACTAAGGAATTCAGCAAATTCCAGAAGTATTTCAGGGCTCTACATTGCCCAACCAGATGGGTGATCATTCGCCTCATCGGTGAAGGAACAAAAAGCACCAATGAAATTTTCGACGGACTTGAAAAAGCTGGAGAGGGTCTCTCAAGATCAGGTCTCTATTATCATCTTTCTGAACTAGAGGAGGCAGGCATTGTTGAATTGGCTGAGTATCGTGAGGTCGGTGGCGGTGCACCTGAAAAGGTGTGGAGACTGAAAACAAAGGAAATCCGATTTAACCTTCTAACAGATTTGCCAGAGGCGACAGGTCACGAACACTAAAAATGCTATAGAAGTCTCAAACCTAACAAAACGTTATGGCGATATTCTCGCAGTGGACCATATAAACTTCGAGGTGAAGAAGGGGGAAGTCTTTGGCTTCTTAGGCCCTAATGGTGCTGGCAAGACAACCACTATACGCATGCTAACCGGGATCTCGATTCCCACTGAGGGAACAGCCACCATCATGGGTTACGACATTGAAAGCCAATCTGTTGAAGCAAAGGAGCAGATGGGGATTGTTCCAGACGTAAGCAACGTCTACAATGAGCTTTCAGCTTGGGACAACCTCATCTTCACAGGGAAACTCTATGATATGCCCAAAGCGTATCGTGAGAAACGCGCAGAGGAACTGCTTAGGATGTTCGGTCTGCTTGAACGATACAAAGAGAAGGTTCAAGGTTTTTCCAGGGGCATGAAAAGAAGAATCTGCATTGCTATGGCACTCATGAATCGATCGCACATTCTCTTCCTCGATGAACCTACCTCGGGATTAGACGTCCAAAGTGTTCTAGTAATCCGCGATCTGATCCATAGACTTAACCAGCAAGGTCTAACAGTTTTCCTGACAACGCATAACATCGAAGAAGCAAGCCAAATGTGCGACCACGTGGCGATCATCAATCACGGCAAAATAGCAGTCATCGATACTCCTGAAAAACTCAAGAGAACTGTAGAGAACATACAGTCCGTGGAAGTTGCCTTCGAAACAGTATCTCCAAACATGCTAAAGGAATTGAAAGAATTCCCAAACGTCAGCAACGTAGTGAAGGAAGGGGACAAGTTCAAACTCATCACCAACGACTCAACAAGTGTTCTTACCTCAACCTGGAACTACGCCCAAAAAAACAACCTCAGACTCATAACAGTCAATACTCTAGGCCCGAGCCTGGAGGACGTATTCGTGAAACTTACTGGTATCAGGTCTGCAACAGAGGAAGAAGGAAATGATCGTATAAAAGCACAAGAAACGCCTAGGAGAATAGCGAAGCAATGAGCAACGTCCATTCAAGCCATTACGGTAGAGAGATACGAGTAGCCTGGGCAATCGCCGTCAAGGACATGCGTACATACTACACAAAACCACCGTCTCTAATGTTTGGCATACTGTTCCCATTCAGTCTTTTTCTCTCATTCAGCATCGGAAGAAACATGCCACTAGCAACACAGATCCCAATTCTCATCTCGCAGACACTCTTCTTCGCTTCCTCATCCATCGGACCTGTAGTAATACCCATGGAACGCGCCAACCAAACCTTCGACAGATTTTTAACCTCACCAGTCTCACTCTTTTCCATCCTCCTTGGCAAGACTCTCGCTGGAATCATCTACGGTGCCGGGATCTCGGTCATACCAGTCCTAGTTGGCATAGCTTTCCTCGGCTCTCAGATAGTCAGCATCGGAGCCATGATTGCATGCTTTGCGTTGTCATCTCTCGCTTTCTCGGCCTTAGGAATAATGTTCGCCTCGATTCCAGGCCAGACGCCAGGGCAAGTTATGATGCCTCTCAACTTCGTTCGCATACCCTTGCTTTTCATCAGCGGAGTCTTCACACCGATCGGAGAGCTGCCAACATGGATGCAGGCAGTGTCAATGCTTTCACCATTAACTCATACCGTTGAACTCGCAAGATACGCCACGGGCGGAGAGACCTTCTTTGGGCCAGTCCTTAACATAGCAATCTTGACCGCGTATGCCGCAGCTTTCCTCTTCATGGGCATTCGTTTCCATATCATGAACCAGCGCAAGGAGTAATGTGTAGGAGGCGTTTTGAGGCTGAATGCATTGGATCTAACTAAACTGGCAGAATTTTCAAAGACTCAAAGAGTCCTTCATCCTCGCTTTTCATGACTTCGTGGGCATATTCTTCGCATTTTTCCCAAGGACCTTCAGCATATTTTTTGACTAGATCTCTCTTAACTCTGAATACGATTTCTTTTCCCTCAGCACTAAATTTAGCCGACAGACCGTCATCTTCCTTTACGGTTACAGCGTTGCCTATTACTGCTTTTATCCCATCCACCGCGCAGAGATAGGGCTTGCTGCTTATAGTCGCTATTTCGCACCCACTTGGCTTTCTTCCCAGAATCTTCTTCGCCAGCAAGCTCATTTTCAAGCCAAGAACCAGGAAAGGGCCCAAGTGTCCATGAAGTCTTACCGCTTTCTCTAACAGTTCTCTAGAAATAATCGTTGACATTCAATTCTTCACGTCCATTCTTCGCACACCTCTGGTAGATAGACCTGTAACTAAAGTTATGCCAATGAATCCCCCAATAACACCACCAGCCGCGTGCAGTCCAGCCCAACCAAGGACTCCGCCCCACTTAGCCAGAGCTGATGTGTCCATAAAGAACGTTCCTATGATTAGGCCTGCCGCTGCAGCTGACAGCACCGAAACGGGAAGCATTGAAACTGTAACAAATAACGGCTTCTTGAAGCATCTATCATATCCGATGAGTTTTGCTGTTATGTCAAAGACTATGCTGGCTGCCGCAAAACCCAGAAAGTGAACCCCAGCTGGATTGAATATGAAATTCACGACGGTTGCGATAAGTCCTACCACAGTTGCTGCCCCAAACTTTCTAGTCCACCATACAGTAAGGGTAAGGACTGCGAAGCCGATCATGTCGCACAGAATTGGCAACCCAAACACTCGGAATACAATGGGGGCAAAGATGGAGTTCAGAACGCCCCAAAGGGCCGCGAATATGGCGATAGTAGCGACCATGCGACTGTTAAGATGAGTCAAGACCAGACCTCTGGTGTTATGAATTAGTAGAATCGTAACACCGCACATAAAAGCATTTTGCATCTAGTAACTATACAATATGGTGGTTAAATGTCTCAGAAAATGAAGGTAACTCGGTTCAGTGTTTCACTTCCGCCTCCTCTCGTAGAGAAATTAGATAAAACTTGGAAGAGCATGCAATACGAGAACCGTTCAAAGGCAGTTCATGATGCAGTGCGAAGTTTTATCACAGAATTTGAGTGGATGCAAAAAGATTCGGGGCGAATAACCGGCGCTGTCCTTGTGCTATATTATCTAGACAAGCCAGGTCTCCTAGACGAGATCACAAAAGCCCAACATCAATTCAAGAATGCGATTTCTTCGACTCTGCACGTTCACTTGGAAGATAACAAGTGCTTGGAAATCATTGCGGTTGAAGGGAGCGTCCAGGAAATTAGAAGCCTTGCTCAATCTCTCATGACAAAGAGAGGAGTAAAGCAAGTGAAAGTTGCCGCCATAGCACCATAAGTCTTGGGAATGCTCATTCACATGCCGAGGTCTTCTGCGGCCTAACTTCAACTTCATCATGCTTGCTCAGCCTCACTTGAAAACTTGGGTGATTTGACTACTGAGCAAGAAGTGTTAAATATACGAGTCGTCGTAATTTCTGTTTAGTATACTCGCAGGGATGTGCGATGAGCGAAGTTACCGAAGTTGTTGAGGAGTATCTTGAGAGCATTTATAGGCTTCAGGAAAAGAGCGGAGTCGCAAGAACCAGTGACATCGTCAAGGCGCTGCAGGTTGTTCCTGGCACTGTCACCAACACCGTGGAGCGTCTGGAAAAAGAGGGCATGCTGAGACATGAGCCTTACAGAGGCGTGAGATTGACCGACAAGGGCCGAAAGATAGCCCTAGATGTAATTAGGAGACACAGGCTTTCAGAGCGTCTGCTCACAGATTTTGTGCATGTGGATTGGGATAAGGCGCATGATGCAGCCTGCAGGCTTGAGCATGGCATTACAAATGATGTGATCAAGAAACTCGAAAAGGCACTGGGTCATCCGAAGACGTGCCCCCACGGAAATCCAATACCGACAGCGTGCGGAGGAATAGTCGAAGAAAAATCAGAACCTCTGTCGACTCTTAAGTCCAAAGAAAGCGGTGTGGTAGCCAAGATAAAAGACGAGACACCTGAAGTGTTGAAGTACATTGCTGTGTTGGGACTCCTGCCAGGAGCGTCGATAGAGATTGTCGAAAAAGCGCCTTTTGACGGACCTGTAACCGTCAAAGTGGGCGGAGCCAATCACGCACTGAGCCTTTCGATGGCCTCAAACATCTGGGTCAAGCGAAAACAGTGAAGAAGTGACATTAACATGGGAAGCGGTGGAGTGACTCAGGGTCAGGAACTGCCTCTGACTGCTCTGAAAGACGGAGAGACTGGAATCGTTGTTTCCATAAATCCAGGCCGGGAAGGGTGCGGCAGAGGCTGGGGGTTCGAAAAGCGACTTATGGATATGGGTTTAACCCCTGGTGCCGAGGTAGTGATGGTTAAATCAGCTCCTTTCCATGGTCCAATAGAGGTTATTGTCAGAGGCTCAAGACTTGCTTTGGGTCGAGGCATGGCCGAGAGGATTTTCGTGGTGAGAAAAAAGCGTGCCTAAGACAAAATTGACTATTGCGCTGGCTGGAAACGCGAATGTGGGGAAATCGGTCATATTCAACCAGCTGACTGGCTTGCATCAACATATCGGAAACTGGCCAGGAAAGACTGTTGAGAGAGCCGAAGGGACACTTCACTTCAAGGGCCACACGATAGACATAATCGATCTACCTGGAATATACTCACTTTCAACCTACTCACTGGAGGAGCTGGTCTCAAGGAAATATATCGCAGTTGAGAGACCAGACATGGTGATAAATGTTGTGGATGCTTCAGTCCTTGAGAGAAATCTGTTCTTCACCTTGCAGCTGATGGAACTTGAGACTCCGATTATTGTAGCGTTAAATCAGATGGACATAGCAAAGAAAAAGGGTCTCGAAATCGACACGAAAAAGTTAGAGAATCTTCTGGGCATACCAGTGATACCGACTGTGGCAATAAAGGGAATAGGCATTTTCCAGCTTTTGGAAAAAGCCGTAGAAGTAATTGAAAAAGTGCAAATGGCGAAACCTGTCAAAGTGAAGTATGGAGAAGAAGTCGAAGAAAGGATCGCCAAGGTCACTAGAATGGTTGATCGAATTCAATTTTGGTATCCTCCAAGATACGTAGCGATCAAGCTACTAGAAGGAGACGAAGAGATCGCGCGGGAAGTCCACAAAATAGACCCGCAGATAGTGGTTGCTGCAAAAGAACTTGCAGATGAAATTGAAAGTCTTCACGGGCACTCTTGCCCAACCGTGATAACTTCTGAAAGGTATGAAGTTGCTGGATGTATTGCCAGAGAGACTCAAAGGCTGGTGCCTCCCAAAAAGCCTCCAATAGAGGAAAAACTTCATACCCTCACAACTCACAAAATCATGGGATATCCTGTTATGATTTTTTCGTTGTTGTTAGTGTTCTATTTCATTTTCACCTTTGGAGGTTACAGCTCAGAACTGTTGAGCAACTTCTTTCGTGGATGGGAGCCTCTCTTTGCAGGTTCGTTTGGGACAGGAATCGTAGGAAAACTGGTTTGGGGAGGCATCATTGAGGGAGTCATAGCAGGTGTCACAATAGCTCTACCTTACATTCTTCCATTCTATGTTGTATTGTACCTACTAGAAGACTCGGGTTATCTTAGTCGAATCGCATTTTTGATGGACAACGCCATGCACAAAATCGGACTGCATGGAAAGGCATTCATCCCTCTAATGCTTGGCTACGGCTGCAATGTCCCCGCCTGCTTAGGATGTAGGATAATGGAGACGGACAGGGAGAGATTACTCGCAGCGTTTGTAACAACACTAGTGCCCTGCGCCGCGCGTACAGTGATCATACTTGGCCTAGTAGGCGCGTTTATGGGCGTTCAATGGGCTCTGATGCTTTATGTCATCGACCTCATGGTCATTTTCGCCCTTGGAAGGCTTGCATTTAAAACTCTGCCAGGTGAGCCGACCGCTTTAATCATGGAAATGCATGATTATAGGATGCCTCATCTTAAGACTGTTCTGAAGCAAACATGGTTCAGACTGGCCGAATTCATAAAGATAGCCTTTCCTTTAATAATCGTTGGAAGCCTGGCAATAAAGCTGGCAGAAGTTTTGGGTTTACTGGAACCCATCAAAAATGTACTCAGTCCCATAACAGTCATGTGGCTAGGATTACCCGCCATTACTGGAATAACGCTGATATTTGGCGTGCTGAGAAAGGAGCTAACACTGATCATACTTGCTACCCTTCTTGGAACAACAAACTTCGCCCAAGTCCTGACACCAGTTCAAATGATCGTGTTCACTCTAGTAGCAATGTTCTACATCCCATGCATAGCAACAATCGCTGCTCTAGCTAAAGAGTTTGGCTGGAAAAGAGCAATGTCCATAACCATTTTCGAAATAGTGTTTGCAATAAGCATCGGCGGAATCGCAATGAGAATGTTGACGCTATTCACTTGACAAATCCTCAGCAGATCATTTCTGCACTAAGAAACAAGAAAACCTTCAGCCACCACCTGCCATATGGAACAAAACAAGCCTATTGCATAGAAATAGCCTCCTTGAGTCTGGAAAAGCTTGCCCATCTGATCAAGATCTGCGGTTTTCTTATGCAGACCAAAGTCTATCTGTTTTGGAAAAAGACTTTGAGTTAGTCACAGAACAGATCTAGATTCAGATGCTGGCGTGTTCTATACTGCTACAGACTGAATGGATAGATAGATGCTTTGAGCGCGCTAAAACGATAGGGGGTAGGCTGTATTGCCCAGAATTTCTCGCAATAGAATGATTACGCGCTTTCATCACCGCAACGTTTTTCATTGTTCAAAGCCACAAAAGCGAGTATGGCCTACTGGGCGAAGAAATCTGATGAGCTAATCAGGGAATTCTCATCTTCCGAGAATGGCCTTGACGAGAAGGAAGTTGGCGAAAGACTGGCCAAGTACGGTCTCAATGATATCCCGGTTAGGAAAAAGAAGTCTGCTCTTAGCCTGCTCATCTCGCAGATGAAGGACGTTTTGATCATAGCGTTGGTCATCGCGTCAGTTATCTCGCTTTTCACTGGAGGCGTGAGTGAGGCCGTAGCCATTCTTGTCATAGTTGTCATAAACATCTCTCTAGGGTTCATCCAAGAGTATAAGTCCGAAAAGTCCTTGCAGAAGCTAATCAAATACATAACGTACAGGACAAAAGTGCTCAGAAAGGGTGAGGTAAGAGAAGTAGATGCAAAATACATCGTGCCCGGCGACATAGTCTTTCTTGAAACTGGCGACAGGGTTCCTGCTGACCTCCGCCTAATAGAAACGGACGAACTTGAGATTGACGAATCAATAGTCACAGGCGAATCGTATCCTGCCCACAAGATTTCGTCTCCCATCATGGCTAAGGATTTAGCACCACAAAAGATGGAAAACATTGCTTTCATGGGAACCCTCGCCGTAAACGGTAAGGGAAAAGGAATCGTAGTATCCACGGCCATGGGAAGCACCTTCGGAAAGGTAGTAGGATTTCTGAAAACAGAGGAGCCAGAAACAAACTATCAGAAGAACATAAGAAAATTCGGAAGCTTCCTCATAAAAGGAATAACCATAGGAATAGTCTTCATATTCATAGTCAACGTGCTCACAGGGTTTCTGTCTAGCTCCCTAACGGCGGAGAGAATACTTGATTCTGCTCTGTTCTCCTTAGCACTTGCGGTGGGTATCATACCTGAATCGTTGCCCATAATAATCACAATCGGCCTGTCAAGGGGAGCCACCCTGATGAGCAAGAAAGGGGTCATAGTCAAGAAACTGAGCTCCATCGAAGACCTAGGCAACATGGACGTCTTCTGCTCAGACAAAACAGGAACCCTCACTGAAAACAAAATCACTCTGATCGACTACGTTGACTTGGACGGAAACAGGAACGATGATCTGCTGCAGCTCGCATCTTCTTGTACTTCAATAGTTCAGGCAACGAGGGTTGTGACTGGCAACCCTTTGGACGTTGCGTTGATGGAGTATGCAGAAGAGAAAGGCATGCAGAGCCCGGTCGGTGAACGTGTAGAACTCATTCCGTTTGACTATTCCAGAAGAAGAATGAGCGTCATCGTCAAGAGAAATGACAAACACCTCCTCATCTGCAAAGGAGCACCAGAAAGCATCATTCAAGCGTCATCAAAAATGAAAGCAAACGGAAGAATCGTGCAGCTTGACCCTGTCAAGGCTGAGGAATTCTCTGAAAAGCTCTTTCGGAAGGGTTTCAGAGTCATCAGTCTCGCAGCAAAGGATGTTGAAAAGAAGCCGGACTATAACAAGGATGAAGAGAACAACCTGACTCTTCTTGGGTTTCTATGCTTCAAAGACCCTTTGAAACCCACAGCAAAAGAATCCATCAGTCAATTTAGAAAACTCGGCGTTGAAGTAAAGATATTGACGGGCGACAATCCGATTGTCGCAAGAACCATTGTAGAAGAAGTAGGTATTGAAGCAAAAGAGATACTAGTAGGTGAAGATATCGACGCAATGGACGATGTCCAGCTTGAGCGGACCGCTGAAAAGGCGAATGTCTTTGCAAGGTTGACACCTGAGCATAAGGCAAGAATAGTGTCCCTGCTCAGCAAACATGGACATGTAACAGGTTTTCTGGGCGACGGCGTCAACGATGCTCCTGCACTCAGATACGCTGACGTAGGGATCTCCGTGGACAGTGGCGTCGACATAGCCAAGGAAGCAGCGGACATAATACTCACTCAACCAAGCCTAGACATCATATCTGCTGGAATCATTGAAGGCAGAACCACATTCAGCAACACGACGAAGTACATTCTGAACACGATATCCGCCAACGTGGGAAACATGGCTACACTGGCAATAATCTCGGTGATGCTGAATTTTCTGCCTATGCTTCCTATACAAGTACTTCTCACAAACTTGATCAGCGACGGTCCTTTACTCTCAATCTCCACGGATAAGGTGGATGAGGGAGAGTTGACGAGGCCTAGGAACTGGAACATAAAGCTGATAGGCCGTTTTGCTAGGTTCTTCGGCGGAATCAGCTCCGTGTTCGACTTCGTAACCATCAGTCTTACGTTGATTTTGGTCGGATCCAACATCGCCCTATTCAGAACTTGCTGGTTTATCGAGTCAACGCTCTCCGAAATCATAGTGACCTTCGCCATAAGAACAAGAATGAGGTTCTACAAGAGTATGCCCAGCAAAATCCTTTTGTTATCGTCGGTAGTATTCGGCCTTCTCACAGTTCTCCTACCATACTCGCAGCTGAACGCAGTCTTTGAGTTTTACCCACCGACTCCATTTCTCCTCGCACTCATCTTCGGCATACTCCTGCTCTACTTCATAGTGGTAGAGACAGTGAAACACTTTTTCCATGAAAAGAGCTTCTAAGAGGCTCTTGCGATCGATCGGGAGATGTCACCACTCAGTTGCTAATCCAGCCTAGACTACGGACTCGTCTAACTGGATGATACTATTATGAAGAGAAAAAGAGGGAAGTAGCGCGCGCTGCTTCACCCAAAAAAGGAACCTAGGAACACGCTGGCGCGCTTCTTCCAGTGAGAATAGAGAGGTGTTCCAAAAGTGTTATCTAATTGATCTTCATTTTCCGTTAGAGAAGCGCGCGGAGGAGGCTGGGTGGGGAGTCACCTCGAATCTAGTTTGAGAAGCTTGGTCCGTTATTGTGGTATTGCCTTCGGCGCAGGATATATCTTGCTGTACGTAGGACTGATAGCGATTTTGGCCGAGGCGGCGGCAAGGACATTGCCTTATTCTGGGGGTTATGGACTGTCGTTGAATGTTCCGCCTTCAATCCTTTTGGCAGCCGTTTCATTGTTCATCGCTGTTTTGTGTGGAATCGGTTTTGGCGTTTTGGTTGTCAGAAACTCAAATTGGCGACACTCAGATCAGATGACTAATAGAATTTCATCGTGTGTCTTAGCTTTTTCATTGATGATTCTTTTCTTAGGAATAGGTGTTATAGCTGCGATCTCAACTTTGTTTTCTTATTCGTCAGGGTATTCTTCGTACCCATTTGGTCCATCTTCAGCGATGCTCACGCCAATTTCTCTCGTGATTGGTGCGGCCCTTCTCTTGATTGGTTATCGAGTATTCCTTAAGGAACAGGTTGAATCAAAGCTCGTCGGAGGAATCTTGATGATCGTTTCCATTGTTTTGACATATATTGTTGCATTATCACCCCTTCGAAACCTCTGGAATCTACTTGGCGTTATGGGCAGCATTGCGAGCGTGCGGCCACCGCCTCTCCCCGGTTTTCTAGCATGTGAGGTCAACCTTGAAACTGCATCCTTGCTCGTTGTGGCTGTCTGTGCTGTGCTTTATGCGTTCCCAAGTCTGAGAAGTGGGAAAGGATTACATGCGCTGAGGATTTTGCTGTCGATATCAGCTATTGTCTTCGGGATAGGACTTCTCTATTTCAATTTCTCGATGGTTTCAATAGTGAGCAGCTTCATCTCGTTCGCAGGCCAGTTCCTAGCTTCGATCTGGCTAGTTTTCATTGCACTCTTGATTCTTGGAATATCAGGAATCTTGATAATAGTCTCGGCAAGCTTGTCACTTGGCTTTTCACTTAAGGAGATCCAAGCCACTGTACTAATTCCTCCACCCCCACCACCTCCTCCGCCTCTTCCGTAGTCGTGTGCACATTTCAATTTATTACATTTCCGCGGGCGTGGGTGTGGCGGAAAAACGAACCGTTTCTTGGGTTTTGGGTTTTGGGGGTAAAGTTTTATTCCCCATGCTGTCTGCTTCTTCAAGGCTTGTTACCACACAACATTACCAGAAACGTTACTTAAAAGCACGGGGGGACTTTGAAAACTGATGCAGGTTAGCGCGCGCATGCGTGTTCCTAAAACGTTAAAAATGGTGTTTATCCCTCTTTTATGATTTGGTGGCAGTTTTGGGACGCATATCTGTTCTGCGGGCGCGATTGGGCGGAAACCCTATGGTTCTTACCATCCCTCAACACGGCCAAGACTAGCCTATCAAACAATCCTGCACCAGACCCAAACAGGCAAAAGCAAGCAAAGGGTAAGCAATAATCTATCGGTAGTAGGACTTTCCTGCAATGCAGGTAGTCAACGCGGCTTACAAGGATGAGAGTGCGATAAGAGTTATCTTCCTATCTTCTCTTCTGTTTCTTTCCGCCGCGAGTTCTTCTCGCTTGATGCCCCTTCTGCCGATCGATTGCTTTTCCCGTAGGCTTACCTCTCCTACTCATTTTCGTCATCTCCGCCTGAAGTGTGCTCGAGAGCTGATTCCGCTCCTCTCGGATGCTTCTCCATCCAATTCAACGCATATGCTTCTGCTTTCGATGCAGTCGCGTACGCTGGTGATATAGCCTCTCCTTTATCATCAACCCTTACCCTGGGAAACAGCAGCACCACGTAATGTGCTCCAAACTCTTTCTTTGTGACGACCAGATTCTGTCCTGTGGTCTCATTCACGAATCCTCGCTGTCGGTCCATTTTTCTCCAGCCTTCTACTATTTTCAATGACAATTCCTCAGTCGCTCTTCTTTGGCCAGCAGGCCTAAGAGCTGATCACGGCTTTCACCTGACAGCTTGACTCGTCGACGCTGCTGAGTGAGCTCTTTTTTCCAATGTTCAATTGCCTCTGGCCTCTGAACGTAGAAGCCCTTGCATTCTCGATCTGAATAGTGTCTCCAGCAGAAATGCAACGTATCTGCTCGTTCCAAAGACACAGTCTGATCGTTCCGGTTTCATCTGCTATCAGGGCATTTGCCACGCTCGCATAGTTTCCATAGCGAGTGTAGACTAGGTTTGGCTTCGGAATCTCCAAAACCTTGGCCTTCAGACAAACCTGCGTCATCCCACTCCGCAGATCTCTGATTGGAAGAACCGATGATTGCCTAGCCTTCTTGGCCAGGAATCTGCGTACCTTTTCAGTTTCCATGAAGTCTCTAATGGGGTGGCCTTTCTCCAAGAGGAATTCCTTGAATACTGAAAGCTGTGCAACAACTTTGGAACTCGTCAGAATTAGAAACATGACCTTGTCTCGTGTTTCGCCCCGCCACTCGATTGAAAGGTCTCCGCACCTAGATTTTTCACTTTCTTCTGCCAAGATCAACGCGTTGAAGAGCCTGTCGGGGTCGACATCATATTTTGCTGAAAGAAACGCGAGGTATTCGGTGGTTGATGTCTTTTTCCTTCTCAAACCCTTTCACTCATTCTCCATGCTGAACTTTTCGGAAATACGGGTCAATTTCAAAGTAGACCTCAGATTGGCTACATTGTGAGGTAGCCTTTGAGTCTCAATTGTTCAGTTTGGTTCTTCCTGTACCGCCAGAATATGTCTCCTCGAGTGTCTGACTGGAAGTCCCAGGGGGAGACTAGCACTATGTCTCCGTCTCTGATCCACACGCGTCTCTTTAACTTGCCTCGGACTCTGCATAATCGTTCCTTTCCGTCTTGACACTTGACCATGATTCGGTCGAAGCCAAGCATTTTGACTGCTATGCCTAACACGTCATTTTTGCTTGGGAGCAACATGTTTTCCAAGTTTTCTTCGTTTATGACTTTTCTTTTACCCAATTTTTCCACCTCCAGACCATGAGAACATGATTCCATGATAGCTAGACTAGTCAGAACGATCAGAGAAAAAGCGTACTTTGCGATTAGACTCTTCCTCTAGAGAATCCCAACTATTGCTAAAGGATGCGTCGCCAAGTATATAGGTCTATGCAGGCAGATTTGTGAAAGTGTCATCTGACACCCACATCGTGCTCAGATCAGCGAGTTTCTCAAGTCTTTCGGCCTTTGGTCTTGGCGCGCTCAGACTCGTTTCTCGCTGGAAAGTATCATATTACCGGCAGAAGACATTAGTGGGCTCTGGCTCCTTTCTTCCTTTCCAGTCTTCTCCTCGTCGTGCCCATGCCTGTTTCGGATTAAAATTGAAGCTCGTACCCTTATTTTCTGATCGCTTGAGCATGTGTTTCGAGAAGCAGGTTCCACAGTAAACTGGTTTGCCTACCGCAGGCTTGAAAGGTACAGTGGTGGCGTTGCCGCAGTCCGTACATGTGACTTCGAACATTCTTTTTTGGAACGTGTAAATCACCTCATTTGGTGTTGAGCGCAATTGGAAAATGTGAAAAATGGAAAAAACGATGCTAAGCTAGAGTCGTTGGCTTAGCTTAGAATCTTCTTCTTGGTGGCCCTCGTTTCGAATAGCAATCTCGACAGTAAACAGGTCTGCTTGGGTCAGGCTTGAATGGAACTTCACAGTCTTTTCCACAATCAGCACAGACTGCCTTATGCATTTCTTTCTCGTACATTAACTATTTCAACTCCTCGTATGCTGCTGTGCAAAAATCGCTTCTTACACGCTGCACTAAGATTCGCGTCGGAGCTTATAAACAGAGCACCCTCAAATCGAGAAGTTATACATGTTTAAGAGCGAGACATGCGTTAGAAGGGTGTTGCAACGGGGTATGCTTATGTCTCAACCTGTTTATGGAACAATAGTGAACTATCGAATAGGCATCAGAACACAGATGCCAAAATGGTGCCTCATCCAAATCATGGGTGAAAATACAGTATCTAAAGCAGGCCAGCTAGTTGGGCGAAAAATGATCTTGAAATTCGGAAAGAACAGCTTCATCGGCAGAATCATGGACTTGCACGGCAAGAAAGGCGTTGTCAAAGTCAAATTCCGCGAAGGCATACCTGGACAAGCATTAGGGGCAAGAGTCGAACTACTTGGCTAGCGCGCGCCTTCATTAAACTCGCTTACTTCCGTTTGAACGTAAAGTACGCTTCTTAGACTAGAGTATAGGCTCTTTCCCCAGCACCATGTAGGCTGAACTGACACCGTAGTGGCGATATCTCCCGCCAATCCCTCTTTTTTATACCACACGCACGCTCCACAGTATTCACTTCGTATTTAGGTGAAGGTTATAATCCTTGTTTGTTGTTACTATTTGATTCTGGGAAGGAAGATTTGTTTGAAACGATCGAGGAAAAAGCAGGCGAAAAGAGAACGATTTTTGAAAAGAATGAAAAGTCGAGGGAAATGGAAACATGGAAAGAGTAACGTTGAGAAAGTAAGGAGACTAGAAGAAGCGCAGGCTCTTCTAGCCAATGCCTCTCCATAGGTGAAGGCGTCCGCAGCTTACGAAACATGCTTATTCTCTACTAGTCCCTTTCTCTTCGCTTGAACAAAGGAACCATGACATAGTCTGAACGCCTAGTCCAGCGTTTTTCGCGATGTTTCTAAGGTCTATCTACGTAGAATAAGGCATCGTAGCTATTGCTTTCTCAGCCTTCCTAATATTGGGTGGACATCGCCATTGCGCCCTTCCTTCTATGAGGTTGACCCAGTAATTAAATGGCGCGCATGCTTGTTCCTAGATTCCGTTGAAGAGGCAGGCATGGCGTTTTCCGATGGTCGATGGTTACTGTCACGGTTCGAGTGGGTGTTTGCGTGCTCACACCCTCCCCCCGGGTTCACCGTATGACCCAAATATGACTGAAGAGCAAAATGAGCAGCGCAAGCTGCTTCCCAGAAGAATTCAGGAACACGCTAGCGCGCGGAAGAAGCTCGAAGAAACTGAAGAGAACGCAAAAAAGCGACTTTTAGCCTCTCATCCTTATAAGCTGGGCTGATGATGTATATTGCAAGAAAGGCGTGCTAACCAACTTATCGCAACATCATTTGCCTTAGGAGTAGCTTGCTTTTTTCTGAAGGGTATTACAACATGTTAAATGTGGGGAAGGTATCTGACGGAAACCGCAGCAGATTACAGATCATAGCGGAGATTGTGAGGCAGCTGCGAATACCGGTAGGAAAGGCGAACATCATGTCCCATTGCAAGATGAGCACCGCACAATCAGGGCAATGCTTGAATCTTATGACGTCAAGTAATCTCATTCGGATGGGTGCTTATGCAGGAAAAGTAACGTATCAGAGAACAGAAGCTGGCCTGGAGTTTCTAGAATTATACAAGAAGATGGCTCTGCTACTTGATACTGGGATTTCTTCACCCTTTCTAGTTTAGCCAAGACGGAGGAAAGAATCAAGGAGAGGTGATGTTGTTGCTGAATATTAAGGATGTCAGGAAGTGCAGGAACTCTTTGGAGCTAAACGACTTTATCGAGAGGTACATTGCCGAGGGGAACTCGCAAGACGAGAGTGTCGACAGTACATACTGGAGTCTGTTCGAAGAATGGAAAAGGACTCTGAAGAAGAAGCCCACGAGCATGCTTTAACGTGCCCGACTACTTGCATAGCTTGAAGCGTCGCAAAAATGCGGCAAGATGGTTGGGTCTTCATTATTCCCTACTCTCTTATATGTCCGTGTGCACACTGTTATCTCACAAGTGCGCTCCACGGTTGCACTCGCAACCGCCGCAGATCGACAACAAGCATAAACGCTATGCTGAGGCTGCCTTAAAGAAGAGCAACTGCTTATTTTTATGCGCCGATCTGCAAGCGTGTCTTACAGTTGGCCGAGGAATCTAGAATGAAGAAGAGTGAAGAGAAAATCAATAATTAGGCGTTTACCTTGTACGCATTGGGAATCACAGAGGAATGCTCGAATAAAGCATGAAGAAGTTCAGGTCATTAGAGGATATATCCATAGAGCAGAGAAGGAAAGACGCAAGTCAACCCCTCTACTGTCAACCCCTCTACTTGTACCGATATGAGTAGCGGGCAGATATTGAAGCGCATTATCCGAGCAGGACTTCCAATATCAATTTGTGACGCAAGACCTCAGCAAGGTCTGCTTGTTCTATAGCACTTTCCAAAGCATCAAGTTCTCTTTGCACAGACTTTCTCATTTCTTCGCTGATTCTTTGATTGATCTCTTTCATTCGTCTCTGATACAGTTCGTCCGCCTCTCCTCTAAGTCTCCAATAACGCTCCAGCAAAGATTCCTTTTTGGTTTGTTCCATTATTCACACCTTTCTCATCTGTCTTTGTTTGTTACTTGGGTTGCCTCAGTTCATTGATTGTATCAACAGGCATTAATAGTTTAAGCACCCACGAGAAAAGAAGACAAGCGTCTTTGTTCTCAAGTGAGAAGAAGGCAGTTACATGGGTGACACAAGAGGAAAAACAAGAGAAGAAGATCTGAAAAAACCTAAGCCTCAGAAAAAGAAAGAGAAGAGAAGCGGAAGAAGAAAAAACTTGCCCGACTCGAAAGACAACAGTCCAGATAGGCTCGTTTAGAGCACAAGCAAGAGAAACTTTCTGTTCGCACAGCACGCGCGCATGGCGTGAGTCTGTTTTCACCCAGCGATTGTCTTCTTTTCAGCGCTCGTTTTCGCACATAACGAGTTTACACAGGTTCTAGGCTATGCCATAAAGACTCACACCAGAGTTTACGCATGCAAATGATTTATATCCGACTTTCCTAGACTCTTTCCTCCGAGAGTGCAATTATGCCAATATTTTTGATAGTTTCCAGGCATTCCGCAGAGAACTGTCCGCTGAACAATGAGAAAATGAAGAAAATGACGTTAGAATTGCCAGCCAAATTGGGCGGACTGGAGAAGAAACATGGAGTGAAGAGGATTGGAGCATGGACTGTAGTTCCGGAACATCTGTTGATTTGGGTCTATGAAGCTCCAAGCTCAGACGCTCTGCAAAAATTCTCAATGGAACCAGAAATCGTAAAATGGATGGCTTGGAACACCAGCGAAATCAAACTAGCAATGAGTCTCGAAGAAAGCCTGAAATTACTAAAACAAGCCAAATGAAATCACAACTTCTTTTTTCTCTGATTTTGCACCGGTCATTCAGCCAGCGTACGCTCGTAATTAATCTCTGTGTTCGTGGGATTCCTCTTCAGATTCTTCTTCATTCTCTTCTTCTTCGGCGGCCTCTTCCCCTGCAGTTCTTGCTTCTTCTTCAGCTTCTACTTCTGCAGGATAAGCCTCATCTAACCAAATCCTGAACTGTTCTTTGCTCTCAGGATCGGAAAAGGCCCACTCACACAGTCGACTGACGACGGCGTTGAGATCGATGTCATGATCGTCGGCCAAATTCTTCAGAAACTGTTCCCACTTTGCAGGCAGAGATATCGGAGGCCCAACCATCTTACTCTTTCACCATCACCTTTTATCATTAAAGCCATATTTAAGCTTCAGGCGTACTTTTTGCCCGAAACGTGCCTGAAATTAAGCACGCGCTTCAAGCTAGCGAGCGTTTTCGCAGATTGATTCAGGCATTGACCTTGACCATGCGTTCGGATTTTTGTACTTGACTGCTGGCGCTTTATCTTCTGTCTGCTTTTCTTCTCCGGCAAGGATTTTTTTCAGGCATAGCTACTCCTCCACAGTTGTATACGCAGGACGTATTTCATATAGTTAGCTAGGAGCGCGCGCCCTAACTAGCCGATTTCTTTAAGACTGCGCTTTCTCAAGAACTATTGTTTTGCATTAGTGGACTAATGTAGAACCTGTTAAATCCATGGAAGATAGCCATAATACGGAAGGCGAAATCATGGGCGATCACCGATGCGAGAATTGCGGGAAGATGTTCTACACCCGGTATGTGCAATACATAGGCAAGTGCTTATGTCCAGAATGTAGGCGCAAATCGGGAGCAGCCAAAAAAGAAAAGGAATACGGAGAAGCAAAAGAATACTGGGAAGCGAGGAAAAAGGAAGTGCGGGACTGTTGACTGCTTCTTTTGGCAAAGGAGGGAGGAACGCAAGGGTAGCTGCGACTAGACTTTTCCGAGCAGTTTCTGTTGATAATCTCTCCATTGAGTCTTAGCATTAGTTGACTAATGTAGAATGACTTAAAAACGCGGAGCAGATACTAATAATAGGGTTGTAAACTATGGTTCGGTGCTCATGTGGAACAGATAACTTGGAGAAGAAATTCTGCACGGATTGTGGTAAGCAATTACTGAATGATTGCGGAAAATGCAAGAAACTTGTAGCTATAACGGAGAAGTTCTGCGGAACATGCGGGACTAAGAACCCTCATTATGACGCTAAGGCATATAGCACACGGCCGCGCTAAGCAGATTCTTTCTCTTTGCGTTATTGCCCCACCCAAGCAGCTTTTCTTGGTAGTCTCGCCATTGCGTTTTTACGTAAGGCCGTAGACTTTCTATATTGCTAACCCCCACGAAGGGTCCATCGATGTTGACCCCCCACTGCTAGATTAACTCAAGACATCGTGGCTATAGTATGTCTGCGTCCTGAAAGCAAAATTTCAACTGATTCGTTGCTTAATAACCTTAAAGGAATCATGGCCTATCCAATCGAGACATTGGAACAGACAAAGTTGTTGCGGAAAAAGCTGTTGTTGAAGGACCCAATCCCCTCATACACTCTCCATAGTTCAACATCGAAGTGGAAGTTGCTGAGATAGTTCTCGTGGATAGTATTGTTGGAAGAATCATAGAACCCAATGCCGATACTATTATCCTCGATTGTGTTTCTTTCAATCTTGTTGTTTGTGACTCCTGCGAGACGAAACCCAATGGTGTTATTTTCGTTTTCTGAAAAACATCACATTATCGTCAGCGAAAAAACCTTTCCATTTAACGTCACACTTTTTGCGCGGAACCTCGACCCTGCGATCGCGCCTTCTCCTGCAAAGAGACAAAAGCACCGTGATAACAGTAAACACGGCAAGTGCACTCAGAAGCATTGGGTACTCTGGTACAATCCATGTATTTGATTCAATCAATATGTAAGACATGTAAGACATTAGCCAGCTTGAACTCCAGTTTCCAACCTGTTCAGATGCAAAATAAGAATATTCTACCAAGACCTCTGTTCTTCTGTCCCAATAGTAGTTCGCGCGCGCTAGTTCCAGTCCTGGCTAGCTGCACGCAGAAAAAATATAAGATAAATCCTGCGTATAGGACTATGGAGGAGTAGCTATGCCTGAAAAGAAAAAAGGAACCCTCGCGATTAAGAAGGCAAAGAAGCCTGTGCTTGCCGTTAGGAAACCTCAGCCCAGCGTGATTCAAAACTTCAACGATCTGTTAGACACCTTTCGGAATGAGTTTGGAGGTTACTTGTGGGATCCCTATAGGGGATTCGAGTGGCCTGTCGAATATGAACTGCCGATGCGAATACCATACGTTGACGTTATCGACTCTGGCAACGAGTATGTCGTGAAAGCGGAGCTTCCAGGGTTGAAGAAGGAAAACGTGCAGATTGAAGTGGCGCCGAACGAGTTGTCAATCACCGCTAGAGCTGATGTGGAGACGGAGGAGAAGGGAAAAACCTATTTGCATAGGGAAAGGGCGTTCTCCACGTTCCGCAGACGCATAGGATTCGGAGAAAGAATAGACATAGAAAAAGCGTCAGCAAACATGGCAGAAGGCATCCTCGAAATAAAGCTTCCCAAGCTCGAGCCCAAGCCTGAAAAGAAAACCAAAAAGATAACACCCCAATAAACCCTTTTTTTCCATCTAGCTTGTTAACTGGACCGTTCAAATAAGTAGCACTTGCTTTCTACATTATGGGCTAGCGCGCTGGCTTGTCCCTAAAATATCAACGTTTATTTTTGAGTTGGGGTCTCGTATCAAATGAGTTACGTCAAGCTTAGGAGGTGAATCCTAGCGGGACAAGATGAACACGAGACCCTTGAAACCCTCTTCAGAAACGTAGACTTAAGTTTTGCTCATAACATCCTGCACAGGTGCTTTCACGCTTCTGGGCCAGGAAGACCTCCAAGAAACCCTTTAGGGCTTTTCAGAACCTTCATCGTCATGAGAATGAAGGGCGTTCGCAGCCTAAAAGAAATGACAAGACTCCTCGACACAGACCAAAGGCTTAGAAAACTGTGCTTAATCCGAGCAGGTGAAGCAGCCTATCCAAGAAGCGTTCTCAGCAGGTTCATCCGCAGAGTCGGAGAAGAAAACCTCACCAAAATAATCGAGGAAAAAGTTGTCAACCTCTTGAAACAGAACGAAGCGAAAGAAGTTGACGCCGTGTTTGACGCCTCGTTCATAAAAGCATGGAGCACACGAGACCCACTGAATAACCAGAGAGGCTATTCTGACATGGAAGCCAGGGTTGGAAGAGCAGGCAGAACCTTTGGGCTCGGCTACAAGCTACACTTGGCTATTGATTCTCAGAGCATGCTTCCTTTGACTCGCACTTTTGCTTCGGCCAATCAGAACGAGCAGAAACACTCGCTGAACATGCTTGAGAAGACGAAGCTGGTTCTCAAACGGTCTGCTGCTAGATTGAGAAGTGTGATAGCTGACAGCCAGTACAGCGATGGCAAATTCAGAAACGCTGTTGGCGAGACAGTGATTCCTTATCGGGCAAACCAGAAACGAGATGTTAAGGGTTTGCTGAGAGTGGATAAGAAGTTTCGAGCCTACGGGCCGGAAGACCAGAAAAGAGAGTATCACAAGAGGCCGCATATAGAAGCGGTTTACAGCTTCCTGAAGACACAGTATAGCCTGGCCACGAACAAAGTCAGAGGCTTAAAAAACGTGGCTTCCTACGCACTTTACAGTCTGTTGTGCCTGGTTCTGAACCGAGAAGCAGCAGAAAACTTCGGAAGACCAGACAAAGCAGTATCGCCAACCTACTTCAACACATAATAAAGGGACAAGGCAGCGCGCAAGAAGCTTGATTTAGTCGTCTTCCTAACGTGTCCCATTCGTTATGTTCAGAATGGATATTTGTGTGTTGATTATCCGACACAGGGAAGAGTGTCGGCATCTACGGGCTATCGGAAATTAATACCTCTTCTATGATGACTGCCGATAGTTTTATCTGTCTTACGTGATAATGTTTTTCTGGAAGCGTTTTGGAAGTCGTTGCAGATTGAAGATTCAAGATACAGATTTAATCACGTTTGAAGAGGCTTTGGCTTCAAGCCGAAGTCAAATGGTCGAAAGGTTCTCCAAACACGTCAGCCCCATAGAGGCTAGGATCTTTAAGCTACTAAACACAGATAAGCGGTTTGTGAAAGCGGAAGGAATCCGTATCTTTGACGAGCAGGGCGAGGAATACCTCGATTTCACTGCAGGATATGGTGCGCTCTGCCTAGGACATAACCCGGCAGAAGTGCTTGCTGCTGTGCAGCAAGCCGCCAATCTGCCAACAATTCTTTCTTTCTATGTGGGTATCCATCCGCTGGTCGGGGCCTTGGCTGAAAACCTTCACAGAATTCTTCCAGGTCACCCCGATATTTCTTGTTTTGGCAGTGGAGGAGCAGAGGCAGTTGAAATAGCGTTAAAGACTGCCCGTGCATCTACTGGCAAAAAAAGACTCGTCTATGCCGACTGGTCCTATCATGGGCAAAGCATTGGAAGTCTTTCCGTCAGTGGACACACGTATAAACATTATTTTGAACCTCTTCTGCCCAATTGCGAACACGTGCCCTTCGGCGATCTTCAGGCCTTAGAGTTAAAGCTAAGAGCGGGTGATGTCGCCGCCTTCATCGTGGAGCCCGTTCAAGCAGAAGCAGGCTGCATTATACCCCCAAAGGGCTACTTGCCCGGTGCACAGGAACTATGCAACAAGTATGATGCGCTGTTGATTCTCGACGAGATTCAGACAGGCTTCGGCAGAACTGGCAGAATGTTCGCGGCTGAGCACGAAAGTGTGAAACCCGACATAATCGTCGTGAGCAAAGCGCTCAGTGCGGGCGTGATGCCGATAAGCGCAGCGGTCACAAACAGTGAAATTTGGAAAAAGGCTTACGACCAAGAGAACAGCTGGGAATCTCTTATCTCGACGTTTCGTGGCAACCCTAAAGCTTGCGCAGCAGCACTCAAAGCTATGGAGATCCTTGTTCGAGACAGATTGGTGGACCACGCAAAGAAAATGGGAGAATACACTCTTCAAAGGTTGGAAGAACTAAAGGCCCATAATGAAAACATCAAGGCGGTTCGCGGAATAGGTCTTCTATTAGCGATTGAATTGCCCAGCGGGAAAGGAGGCGCGCTCGCGCTTTCAAGTTGGGTCATCAGTAGAATGTGGAATAAGCACCACATCATTCTTGGTAATTACGACCATAGACAGGATATCCTGCGTCTTCAGCCTCCACTCAACGTTCAAAAGGAAGATATTGATCGCGTGATTGAAGCGCTTGACGAAGCATGCAGCAAAAGTGGCGTAAGCCTTGCCCTCGGCGCAGGGGTAACGGCTTTGAGAAGATCGTTGCGTCCACCAAAGTGAAAAAGCGCCGCTTTTACTATGGAAGCAAAGACCTGAAGAACGAGTTTTTTGGAAACCTAGAAAGAAAAGAGATTTGCGGATGACATTGCCAATGTTGGCTGGGTTCAAAGATTGCAGGGTTAGTGGCGTTGCTGCTTTCCGAAACGAAGCTCCCGTACATATCCCTGAGTTCATCGAAAGCTTCTTTATCGTCTTTGCGCAGAGCTCTTGCGAAGCCGTCCCACCTGTTGATTTCTTCTTCCAAAGCGATTCGTGATGACTTAACAGTCTTGCCCATATGTTAATTCTCCTCGTAGTCTCATTTCATCATAGACGTTCAGAGAAATCAACAATGCGTTAGCGCGCATGCCTGTTCCGAAAATGGTCAAAAATGGTTTTAAAATTCGTTTTGACATAGGTTAATCATGGACTTGTTTGATGAGCATATTTTGGCTGCGCTCAAAGATGGTAAACCCAGAGGCTTCACCGCACTTCTGGACCAAGTGGGCTTTACCCATAACACTCTGCAGCAACATCTTCAACGGCTAGCAGCTCGAGGCCTCATTGTTAAGCAGAAAATGGCTTCAAACAATCTAGGAAGGCCCAAATTTCCCTACCACGTACCGTCCACAGCAACAAAGCAGGTGACAGCTGCACTTCAAAACCCGCATGAGGCGCTCGTGACCCTGCAGTTCAGTCGGCTTAGGCACGTTTGCAGGTTCGAAAAGGGCGGCAACTGCAAAGAAGCAAAAAAGAATTGTGGGCCTCAAAACTGCCCCCAAACCAGAAAATAAGAATTATAACCATTTTACACCAATTTCGGGACAAGCCAGCGCGCCATTTTACATGCGCGCTGAGAGAATCAAATGTGAATTGAAAGAATCGTTTATGGTAGGCAGTGATTGGTGTGTGGCAGTTTTCAGGTGCAAGCCCGCTGATATCAAACAAGTACTTATTGATTTTCATGGATTTGTAAAGGACCTTGAAGGTGTCAATAGTCTACATTTCTTGATAAGAGGTCGTCTGGACAACGATGTGGTTTTTACTTTTCGCATATTGGTCGATTCGCAACACAGGCAGATCGTGAAGAGCAAGGTCGACTACAAGCTTGGAACATTGATGGCTAGTAGCCAGTTTGCTTTGGATCCAGACGCGGGGGATCCTCTCGCGAAATATGTTGCATGGTCTCCAGACGACAGAATTGCCAAGTGTGGAGCAAAGAAATTCGCGGAATTCTGTGATGTTCTCAGTAGGCTGAGCATAGTGGTTGTGCACATGGCTAAGAAGAAATACTTTGACTCTATGGAGAGAGTTGAAGTAGCACATATTATGTCTTGGATGCTTGGTTGCACAGAATACGGTCTATTGAGTCCAACACATTGGGAAATAGGATATTATGATCGTGTGGAAGACAAGAGCCATCAATATCTAAAGGAAGAATTCCCTAAATCATGAAGGTTTAGCGGACGCTGCCCTGCAACTTAAGCGAGTCTGTTTTTCCCAAGAAGCATCAAAAGGCTAACCTTATCACAAAGACCCTGACGAGAAATACGTTGGAGAAAATGCGTGTGCAGCCATCAGGAATATGCACGCGTGACTACTTCCATTTGTGGACTGTGATATCGAATTCTTGCCACATTGGATCGCCTTCTTGTGCTATTACTGTATTCAACGTTTTCATCCAAGCAAGCTTTTGAGACATGGTCATGAAACTCCACTGACCTACCGCTTTACTTCTGTCTGCCTCAACTTTGTCATGCCCAGAAGCCTTCAGGACCCTAGTTCTCCAGTGTTCGTTGTGAATATACCCTGACCGTCAGAACTACCCGCACGCGACGAGCTGTGGTAAAGATTTATATTGGTGAGCACTTTTGCCTTATTCGGACTAGTAAAATTCTAACCTTGAATGGAGGGTTTGTATGGCTTATTTGACAACAACTGCGACGGGACAACCAGTTTTGATTCTTAAGGAAGGTTCGACCCGAAGCAGAGGAAAAGAAGCCCAGAGAAACAACATGATGGCAGCTCGTGTGATTGGTGAAGTGTTGAAGACTACTTTGGGACCGCGCGGTATGGATAAGATGCTCGTTGACAGCTTGGGAGACATAACGATAACGAATGACGGTGCGGTAATACTGAACAAGATGGAAGTTGAACATCCAGCCGCGAAGATGGTGGTGGAAATCGCAAAAACACAGGACGACATGGTGGGCGATGGGACAACAACCGTTGTAGTGCTTGCAGCCGAACTGCTGAAAAAGGCTGAGGAGCTTTTAGAACAGAATATCCACCCGACAATAATTGTAAGCGGCTATCGCAAAGCAGCGCAAAAGGCAGTTGACGTCATAAACAACATCGCAATCCAAGTGGACATCGAAGACCGTGCAACACTCAAGAAAGTCGCGGTGACCTCGATGGCGAGCAAAGCGGTCGGTGCAGCAAAGGAACATTTTGCAGACATCGCTATTGACGCTGTGAGACAGATAGCTGAAACACGTGGAGACAAAATGCTGGCGGACATAGACAACATCCAAGTGATAAAGAAAACTGGCAAAAGCCTCTTCGAATCCCAACTCGTCAAAGGCCTTGTGATAGACAAGGAAGTTGTTCACCCCGGAATGCCCAAAAAAGTCGAAAAAGCAAGAATAGGCTTGCTCGACTGCGCTCTAGAAATCGAGAAAACGGAGATGAGCGCCGAAATAAGGATACGCGACCCAAACCAGATGAAAGCGTTCTTGGATCAAGAAAACAAGATGCTGCAGGACATGGTTGAGAAAATCAAAGCTTCGGGTGCAAAGGTGGTTTTCTGCCAGAAAGGCATAGACGACATGGCTCAACACTTCCTGGCAAAAGAGGGAATAATGGCTGCTAGAAGAGTGAAACAGTCAGACATGGAAAAGTTGGCAAGAGCAACAGGTGGAAGAATAATCTCAAATCTGACCGATCTAAGAGCGCAAGACTTGGGCGCGGCAGGCATCGTTGAAGAACGTAAGCTTGGCGAAGACAAAATGATCTTTGTCGAAAAATGCAAGGACCCACGCTCAGTTGCCATCATCATAAGAGCTGGACTCGAAAGAATGGTTGACGAGGCTGAAAGAGCGATGACTGACGCCTTGTCGGTTGTTTCCGACGTGATAGAGACTAACAAGATAGTTGCAGGCGGCGGCGCAGTGGAAGTCGAAGTGGCTAAAGAATTGCGGAAATACGCTGCGAGCGTGGGCGGAAGGGAACAACTTGCAGTAGAAATGTTTGCTGACGCTGTTGAGGTAATACCTAAGGCCTTGGCTGAAAACGCGGGACTGGAGCCCATTGACATAATCGTGGAATTGAGAGGCGCGCATGCGAAACCAGGGGGTCAATACAAGGGCGTGAACGTTTTCACAGGAAGGGTTGAAGACATGCGTGAAGAAGGCGTCGTCGAACCGGTGATCGTGAAAGAACAAGCAGTGAAGTCAGCCACAGAATCCGCTTCAATGATACTCCGCATAGACGATGTTATAGCAGCGACAAGACCGAAAGGAGGAGCAGGCAAACCGCCGGGCGAAATGCCAGAAAACGAAGATTAAAAGGCTTCCCTGTTTTTTTCCGGCTCTATTTTTGTATGCCAAGAACTCAATGTGATTGCATATCGATTTAGCGCGCGTTGAATCCGCGTCACTCTTTGCTAGAATTTATTAATCCTTGAATGCAAAGGCAGATAAGAGGTGGTGCGATAGCTTTCAACATGGAGACGCCTACGCTTGAGCAAATTGGTCTCATAGTCTTGGCAATCGTTGCCTTCGCCGCAGCGGTTGCTTGGTTGAGTTACCGAAGACGACACCGCTCTCGCACGCGTTGGATAACCGACAAATTAAAGTAGAAAGAAAACAAGAATCAAGCTGATTGCATATTGGAAGCTAGTTTTTGAAGACCACAAACGCGCGCGAGGAACTAGGTGAGACTAATGAAACCTAATGTGGATAAGAAGATAAAGCATTTTCTAGGCATTCTCCCGAAAACTGCCCACTGTACAATGAAGAGAAAAGCGAATTTAGCGTACATCGGCAAATTTGATGCGTGGTCGAAGAAGTATGGAGTCAAGGTGGTTGGAGCCTGATCTGTGCCAAACGAACACCTTAACCTCTTGGTGATTGAAGCTCCCAGCTTGGAAGCCTTCCAAAAAATCTCGATGGAACCAGAGGCTATGGCAGTGACTGCGAGTGAAACATACGAGTTCAAACTGGCATCAAACATAAAAGAAATAACTAAAATGCTACGACAAACCAAATAGGCTCACATCTGGGCAAAAAACTCAAAATCCCTCTTTTTCTCTTCATCGATGAGCATCAACATTTGTGATGGCGTGAACTGAGGAGCGTGTGTTTGGGGTAAAGTTTTATCCCAAACCCAAAAAGCGTGCGCTGGATGCATGAATGAGAGAAAAAAGGGGAGTTTGCGGGGGATATCTCCATCGCAGAGTGAATAAACTTTTAACATGTCCATTCCACGTTATTTCAGTGATGAGGAGCACTACGAGACTTGATAGTCGATTCCGTCTTGGCAAATGCCAAAGCCTACTTTAAACAGGCAATAGTAGACTGCAGCATCGCCTTCAACGAAGGCAGGATTTTCAAGATAGGCAGAGAATCAAGCATGCCCACCGCCGACGCAAGATTCGACCTGAAGAATCATCTGGTTCTCCCTGGGCTGATCGACGCTCATGTGCATCTTCGAGATGAGGGTAAGTCGTACAAAGAAGACTTTCTCTCAGGCACAGCCGCTGCCGCTGCGGGTGGAATGACGACTGTTCTTGACATGCCTAACAACGAACCAGTGACGATGAGTGCTGAGGCTTTGAGGAATCGAATGAAGATTGCGGAGGCAAGGATTCTGGTCGACGTCGGCTTCCGCTCTGAATTCCCGGGAGACGTTGGGGAGATAGAAGGAATTGTGCGAGAAGGTGCTGTGGGTTTCAAGCTTTTCATGGCCAATCAGGTCGGCGGGTTGGATGTAAACGATGATGAAGCCATGCTGGAAGCGTTCAAGGCTGTCGGCAAGCTTAAAGTTTCCACCTCTGTTCACGCAGAGGACGAGCAGATGTTGAAGAGAGCTGAGGGTGAGCTACAACGCCGTAGACAGAATGATGTTGCCGCTTTCCTCAAGGCTCATTCGGAAAACGTGGAGCTGAGAGCTGTAACACGTGTTCTGGACATGGTCAAGCAGGGCGACGTCCACGTGCATTTCTGCCACGTCAGCACGCAGAATGGTTTGAGAGCCATTGCCGCTGGAAAGAAGTCTGGAATGCTGATATCTTGCGAAGCAACACCGCACCACCTGCTTCTGACTGCTGATGACTTGAAGAGGGCGGGAACGTTGGGTGTGACTATGCCGCCCGTTCGAGAAAAACAGCACGCTGAAGCGTTATGGGAGGGCGTTAGAAACGGTTGGGTCGACATCGTAGCCTCGGACCACGCTCCTCATACCATCGGAGAAAAGGAGGCTGAGACCGTTTGGGACGTCAAGGTCGGCATACCTGCGCTAGAGACAACTCTTCCGCTCCTGCTGACCCAAGTCAACCGAGGGCGAATGTTGATTGGTGATGTGGCGAGGCTCATGTCGGAGAAGCCCGCTGAGATCTTCAACCTGAAGGGCAAAGGATATTTGAGAGAAGGAAACAACGCCGACTTGACCGTTGTGGACCTTCGCAGAAAGTTCAGGATTGACGCGTCCGGCTTTCAGTCTAAGGCCAAGTTTTCTCCTTTTGATGGACGCGAGGTCGAGGGAAAACCCGCAAAAACGTTCGTCGGCGGACGGCTGATCATGGATGAAGGCGAAATCATTGCCAAACCGGGAAGCGGCAGGGTCATTCGGAGACAGTAACCCTTTGAAGTTCGTCGCAGACGGCATGCTTGGAAAACTGACGCGTTGGCTTCGCATGCTGGGACAGGATGTGAAGTACTCAAACAGCTTGGACGACCCGCAACTTCTGATGATAGCGAAAAATGAGAAGAGAATCCTGCTCACAAGGGACTTTGAACTTTATCAACGAGCCAATGCCAGGGGAATCGACGCCTTCTACTTGGAAGGACTGACTGGAGAAGAAAAACTGGCGGAGCTTGCCAAGAGGTACGATGTCAGACTGGAAATAGACATGGCGTCATCCAGATGCCCAAAATGCAACTCAACAGTGAAGCCTGTGTCCCGAAAGCAGGCTGAGCAGAAGGTCGAAAGAAGCACTTTTGACCATTACAAAGAGTTCTGGAAATGTGCAAACTGCGGCCAGATATACTGGCAAGGCGCACACTGGACGAGAATCAGAAAGACGCTGAACGCGGCAAAACAGATTTTAGAAGAACCAGAAAAAGAAAAATGAGTTACTAACGCTCTTCCAAGAGCCACTTCAACGGAATATCCTGGAAAGTGTTGTCGGGCAACGTTCGTCTTATAGTCATCGGCAGGAGGCCAGCGCCGAGTTCCTTCAGCGCTATGTCTATTGGACCTGAAAAGCCCTCTGAGACGTCGACAAGTATGGGTGCACCCATAGATATTTGCAGGGCCCTAGCCCCCACTATTCTTGCCTTCTCGAAACGGGTGAGCTTTGGCGGTCCGATCGTGATCCGTTTTGTCTCAGACGTTTTCTAGTACTCCCCCATGCCTGGGTACCCAGCGCCGCCTGGGCCGCCTGGAGGTGTTGGGGGAGCTTTCATTTTTCCAGAAGCGATTACGTCGTCGATCTTCAGTATCATCGTAGAAGCTTCAGTTGCTGACTTCACTATTTGTTTCTTGACTGCCAAAGGTTCGTAAACTCCTGCTTTGGCCATGTCTTGTGCTTTTCCGTTGTTCACTTCTATGCCCGCCCATGTTTCGCCTTTTTCATGTCGTGCTCTGAGTTCGGATATTATGTCGATCGGGTCCAGCCCTGCGTTTTCGGTCAGTGTGATTGGCACGGCTTCAAGAGCCTCTGCGAAGGCTTTGACTGCAAGCTGTTCTCTTCCTGGCAGAGTTTCGGCGTATTTCTTGAGCATGCGTGACACTTCTAGTTCTGGGGCTCCTCCTCCCGCAACGATCTTTGGCTCTTCAACCACGTCTCTGACCACGCACAAAGCGTCGTGCACTGACCGCTCTGCTTCGTCCACGATGCGTTGGGTTCCACCCCTTATGAGTATGGTAACGGCCTTGGGGTGTTTGCATCCTTCTATGAAGGTCATCTTGTCGTCGCCTATCTTGCGTTCTTCGACGAGAGCAGCATAGCCCAGGTCTGCCGAAGTCATGCCGTCAAGGTTGGTCACTATTTTTCCACCGGTAGCCTTGGCCAGTTTCTCCATGTCTGACTTTTTGTTCCTTCGAACCGCAAGTATCCCTTTTCTGGCAAGGAAGTGCTGGACCATGTCGTCGATACCTTTCTCGCACAGAACAACGTTGGCACCAGTCTTCGCAATCTTTTCAGCCATGTCGCGCAGCATGTCCTCCTCCTGCTTGAGAAAGGCATCCATCTGCTCCGGGCTTTCTATATTGATCTTTGCGTCAAACTCGGTCTTCTCGATCTCAAGCGGGCAGTCAAGCAGAGCTATCTTGGCCTTTTCGACGCGCTTAGGCATACCTGAATGAGCGATTTCCTTGTCAAGGACTACTCCTTGAATAAGCTTCGTTTCCCTTGTCGACTCGCCAGGTTTCTTCTCGACTTTCACGTCGTCGACATCCGCCTTATACTTGTCACCGTCCTTCTCTGCCACAGCCAAGATCGCTTTAACCGTCAAGTCAGCCAGATACTCTCTGTGCTCCGCCACAAGCTTGCTTGCCATCGAGGTCATCGCAACCTTCTTCGGGTAGTCTGTGGAGCTCGGGTCTATCGAAATAGCGATCTTTTCCAGAATTTCCAGTGCTTTATCCGAAGCTTTCTTGTATCCGTCGATTATTATTGTGGGATGAACACTTCTTTCAACAAGCTCTTGAGCCTTGTTGAGCAGCTCGCCGGATATTATGACCGCGGTTGTTGTTCCATCGCCTGCTTCGTTGTCCTGAGTTTTCGCGACCTCTAGCATCATTTTTGCCGCTGGATGCTGAATATCCATCTCGTCAAGAATTGTCCGTCCGTCGCTTGTTATGGTAACGTCGCCAAAACTGTCCACGAGCATCTTGTCCATGCCTTTTGGTCCGAGGGAACTCTTCACAGTCTCAGCCACTATTCTAGCAGCTTCAATGTTTGTGTGCAGAGCTTCTCGCCCTCTAGAACGACTAGAGCCTTCTTTCAACACTAGAACTGGAACACCACCAGCTGATTGTGTTGACAAACCTTAAACAAACCTCCTTTTGCGTCACAATGAAAAACAGCCTCACAATATAAGTTTTTCTAAAAGGAACGGGTAGAAGTTAGATTTTGAACATAAACTTTGGCAGATTACCGCGGTTAGGGTCGGATCGTTGCTGTTTTCAAACCAGCTCCGGTCAAAACTATTGCAGCGCTACTGCCAATCGGTATCTCTTTGTTCTCGACTTGTTTCTTGTAGCCAGCGTAAGCAACGGCAGAGCTCGGCTCCACGTAGAAGCCTCTTCCCGCAAGCTCTCTGAAGGCTTCAACTATCTCTTCTTCTTCAACAATGACCGCGTCGCCTTCTACTTCCTTCAAGTTCTTAACCATAAGCTCCAACAGCGGCGGATCGACACTGACCAGGGCGTCAGCAACCGACGTTACAGTCTCAGGTGGCGTGTAGCTCAAGTTCTTAAAGCGATGATAAAGCGGCGAGACCTGCCTCGTTTGGCAAGCCACTATTTTCGGCATTGATTCTATCACGTTTGAGCCGACCAAATGTTGGAATCCGCTTACAACGCCCAGCAGCAAAGTTCCCGCGGAGACGGGCAAATAGACACGATCCGGGGCCTCCCAGCCGAGCTGTTCAGCCATCTCATAAGCTAGGCTTCTTATTCCGTCACGGAACAACGGATGGAGTATGTGGCCAATGTAGAATTTTCCAGTTTTACGTTTCTGCGCTTCCTCCGCAACCTTGCTCCGGCTTCCAGAGACCCTAACAACGTCAGCTCCGTAAAATTGGATCTGGTTGAATTTTGGACCCGAGACGGTTTCTGGAACGTATACCTTCGCCCTCAATCCGGCGCGGGCTGCGTATGCGGCGATCGATGCGCCCGCGTTACCCGAAGAGTCTTCGGAAATGTAGCCTCTTCTCTTCTTCATCAGCTTGTGAAGAGCAGAGACAAGCAATGCGGATCCTCTGTCTTTGAAGGAACCCGTTGGGTTCAGGCTTTCAAGTTTGAAGTGAACATGCTCAGAGAATCTGACCAGAGGTGTCCATCCTTCTCCGAGCCTCACGATCTCACTCTCTTTTACGTAGGGAAAGAATCTTCTGTATCGCCAAACTGAGAAATCTTTCCTAGAAATTCTCTTAGTTTCAAAATCGAGGTGAAGTTGTATGTCCAATGGCATGCCACACGAAGAGCACCTGAAATCAAGCAGATTGCTCGAATGATAGCCGCACGCTGAGCATTTAACATCATATTTCATATTGAGAACGCCGCATTTATCCAACTAGGCAGACGGCCAATCTAAGTCTCATTTCTATGTTATCTTGCCATTTTAGGACTTTCTCTTGGGACTGGCGTCCTCTTACCAATAGCATCTTCTTCATTGACTTTGCAAGTTGCCCAGAAAACAGGCAAGTGGACATATCTCCCGAACAACGAAATTGGATTGCCGAGTTCTCTTCAACCTTCTCCAAACTAGATACTCTATGTCCTTCCAAATAAGGATTAATGGAACATTCTTCTATTCTGCCCAGTCTGTTTGGCAACGTTTTCTTCTGTAGACTATGACTGCCAGTAGCGTTGCTATCATGAACAGGGGTAGAACGAGAAATGATGGAAACTCTGGAATGATCGTTGTTCCACTTATTTCCATAGTGTGTTCGCTGTGGGTGTAATTGATGTAAAGATACTCGTATGTTTCATTTGAGCAGGGTACTTCTCTGACTTGAGGATAAGTGATGAGCGCGCGCGCTATGGAGAGAAAAATAGGGAAAATTATGTGTATAACCATTCTCCCAATCAATAATGACTCAACAATTTAGTAATAGAGTTACTTCTTTTCCTCTGGCTTTTTCTCTGCGGGTTTCTTTTCCTCTTTT
>Ga0315282_10001758_pt1 | contig 40426 bp, 33 predicted proteins | sample YL17G07_20_MG_FD_203693 | JGI IMG/M metagenome (GOLD analysis project Ga0315282, IMG submission 203693) | Sediment microbial communities from Yellowstone Lake, YNP, Wyoming, USA - YL17G07_20 | ecosystem: Environmental > Aquatic > Freshwater > Lake > Sediment | place: USA: Wyoming | collected...
GAACCTCTGTTGATCCTTCACGGACAATGTCACCTCAGTCATGGGGTGACAGAATCACAGAACTGCTCAGGGGTGACATAGTCTCAGAACTAACACACCGCCCAACACTCGCCTTGACACCCGGGAGTGTGTGAGACACAATCACGCTTTTTCCACCGGGAGGAGCCCGGCAATCGCTGAGAAGGAGGGTTAGGCATGAAGAAGGATCTTGTGCGCATCATCGACTGTGACGTCGAGTTCCTCAGGCGCGTCCTCGAGCTCGGCGCGGAGCTGAAGTCCCGCCGACGCTACCCCTCCCTCGGCAAGCCCCTCGACGGGCTCGCGATCGCCACGATCTACGAGAAGCCCTCGACCAGAACGAAGGTCTCGTTCGAGGTGGGTATCCGCGAGCTGGGCGCGCAGGTTGTCGAGCTGACGAGACAGGGCTCGCAGCTCTCCCGAGGTGAAACCATCGCCGACACCGCGCACACGCTCGAGCGTTACGTGGACGCGATCGTCTTTCGGGCCTTCTCGCACGACTCGGTAACCGAGATGGCGCGGCGCGCGCGCGTCCCCGTCGTGAACGCCCTGACCGATCTCTACCACCCGTGCCAGGTCCTCTCCGACCTGCTGACTATCGAGGAGGCCTGCGGCACGACTGAGGTGCCCATCACCTTCATGGGGAACGGTTCGAATGTCGCGCATTCGCTTCTCGGGGCGGCCGCCAAGCTGGGCCTACACCTCACCATCGCCACGCCGCCGACCGCGATGCCGCTCGACTGGATCGTCGACGAGGCGGTGCGCGCCGGCAGACAGACCGGGGCGGAGATCAAGCTGACCAACGATCCCGTTGCCGGGGTCAGAGGAGCCCGCGTCATCTACACCGATGTGTGGTTCGACATGGGCAAGGACGACCCCGACACCATCGCGCGCCGGCTGGCGGAGTACAAGGGCTTCCAGGTTAACGCCGAGCTGCTGGGAGACGCCGCCCCGGATGCGGTCGTCATGCACTGCTTGCCTGCGCAACGCGGGCGGGAGGCGACCGACGACGTCCTCGACGGCCCCCAATCCATCATCTTCAGCCAGGCCGAGAATCGCCTGCACGTCCAGAAAGCGATCCTGTGTCTGCTTCTGGACAAGGACCCACTCTAGGCATTAATGCCTGCGGAGCCGCGGGCTCAAACCCGCGGCTCCACCTCGAGGCCCGCCATGATCCGCGCCGCAGTCTTCGACCTCGGCAACACGCTCGTCGCCTACTACGAGAAGCCGGAGTTCGCGGCGATCCTGGCTGACGGGATCCGGCGCGCCCGCGCCTGCGTGGCGCGCGAGCTGGGCGTGACCATGCCGGACGAGGTGATCGAGCAGCGTGTGGCCGACGAGAACCACGAGGCCACCGACTTCAGGGTGAGGCCCCTGGCGGGGCGCCTCGCGCGGGTCTTCGGACTTAGCGCGAACGCGCTCTGCCCGCGCATCGCGGACGCCCTGTGCCGAGCATGGCTCGAACCCACATTCGAGATCGGGAGACCGTACAACGACTCCCTCGACACGCTTGCGGAGCTGCGGAGCAGGGGCCTAACGACCGGGCTGGTCTCGAACACGCCCTGGGGCAGCCCGGGCGGGATGTGGCGTGAGGAGCTTGCGCGCTTGGGCCTCATGCCGCTTCTCGACGCCGTTGTCTTCTGCACCGACGTCGGCTGGCGCAAACCGGATCCGAGGCCGTTTGAGGCGTGCGTGGACCGGCTGGGCGTGCGACCTCACGAGGCTCTGTTCGTGGGAGATCACCCGAGGTGGGACATCGAGGGAGCCGCGGCGGCGGGCCTGCGGCCCGTGCTCATCGACCGCGCGGGATCGGACGCCGATGCCATCGTCGACCTGGGTGCGCTTGTGGCGTTGATCGAAGCCGAGAGCCGGTCGTCGCCTTAATCCAGCTCAGTGTGGCACTGCAGGCAGTAGTCCTTCTTCGAGTGACACAGGTAGCAGTACGCAGTGTGTCCTGTAGCCCGCTCTTTGTGCTGCAGCGCGAACATCTCGACGTGGTCCTTGGGCTTGAGCTGCTGGTGGCACTGAAGGCAGTACTCCGGCTGGTGGCACTTCGCGCAGGTCGCGGGCTTGTCGTATGCCGTCGCTCCGTGGACCGCGGCGAAGCTGTCGGGATGCGGCATCTCCAGGCCGTGGCAGGTTGTGCACGCCGGCTCCTCGTGGCACAGCTCGCATTGCTTCGGGTCGCCGTCCTTGTGCTTAGCCTGCCAGTCGGACGCGCGATGCGACTGGGGCGTCACGGACGCGTGGCATTGGCGACACGTCGCGAGCTCGTGGCAGCGTAGACACGTATCCCGGTCGGCCTTCTTGCCGTGTGTGAGTATGAACTCGCCGGGGTGGGGCAACGTGAGGCCGTGGCACGTATCGCACGTCGATTGCTGGTGACAGAAACCGCACCTGGCGTCGATGGCGAGCGCCGCCGTGCCATGCCGAGCAAGCCAGTCGCCTGAGTGGCTCTCCGGCCTGTTCTGGGTGTGGCACCTCGTGCAGTACTCCGTCGCGTGGCACACGGTGCACCGACTGCTCGCCAGGACCTCGGGATCCCAGTGCTCGAAGGGCGTCTGTGTGTGACTGCCCGGCTTGGTGCTGCCGTGGCATGAGTCGCAGTACGACTTGTCGTGGCACTGCCCGCAGCCCGCCGCGTAGGTTGCCGCCGCGTTGCCGTGATCCGTGGCGAAGCCCTCCGGGTGCGGGAGCGGGAGGTCGTGGCACCTCGTGCAGAAGGACCCCGGGTCGTGGCAGGAAGAGCAAGCAAGCTCAGCTCCGTGCCCGGGCACGGCCGCCGTCGACCGCGACCCGTGAACCTGAAGCCAGTCGGCAGCGGCGTGGTCGGGCGGGCGCCGCGTCTCCTGACAGGTGTGGCACTGGAGGCAGAACGAGGGGTCCTTCATGCCGTCCTGGTGGCAGTCGAGGCACAGCGCCTCGACGGTGTCACGGACGAAGGTGTGCGCCTCAGTGTCATGACACGCCTGACAATGGTACCCCTGCGCCTCGTGCCTCTCGTGCGAGAACGCCACGTTAATGGACACCGTTCCCTGGTCGGACAGGACATTGTGGCACTCGAGGCACTCCAGTCCGGCGACGCGGCGTCCCGGTGCGCTCTCTGTGAGGACTGCCTCCGTACCGACTGTCCGGGCGCCCCCGTGTTCGTGCTTCGGCCACAGGGTACCGAGGAGCAGGATCGCGACCAGCCCGAGCACAAGGCAGAAGAAGACGCAGCCGAGCGTGCTCTTCACGAACGACATCAGCGCCTCAGCGGAGCGTGGCGCGCTCATGGGCACGCCTCCCCGCCGGACGCGTCGCCGCCCGCGTCGTCGCCGTCGCTATCGCCATCTCCGCCGTCGGCTGCCGGGGCTGTAGCCGCGGTCGGCTCCTCGGTCTCTTCCGTGGCGGCTTCGGTGTCGATCTCGTGCTTCTCCCCGGCGTGGTACTCCTCCATCGCATCGCGCTTGATGCGGCCGGTGAGCCAGACGAGGCTCATCGGCCAGAAGCCCGGCATGAAGTGTACCCAGCAAACGTGGATGATGAGGATGACGAGCACGGCAAGGATGCCCTCGTGCCCGTGCATGAGTTGGGCGAGCCTGATGCCCGATCCGCCCACCACCCGGGCGCCTAGCTCAGGGAACCACAACAGCAGACCGGTGACCGTCATGACGACCGAGCCGCATGCGGCGGCCCAGTACTCGAACTTCTCAGGCGGGGCATAGCGGCCCATGCGAGGCCGCTCATTCGCGAAACCCCATGAGTACTTCAGCATCGCTACTGAATCGTAAACGTCTTTGAGGCACGGGATCATGGGCGACCACCGAGCGCCTCGTCGGATGCACGCTAGGACCCAGGTGATGTGGAACGTGGCAGCGGTCATCAAGCCCACCGCGGCGATCCGATGGATGAGGGCGGCCGACGAGACTCCGCCGAATGCGGCGATCACGAACCGCGCGGTGACAGCCTTCGGGAACATGAGCGGAATGCCTGTCGCCGACAGCGTGGCAAAAGACGTGACAAGCAGGATGTGCTGGAGCCGCACTACCTTGCTCCAGCGCCTGTACTGCGCGGGGCCGCCTGACACGGCCGGTCTTATCGGCTCGCGGCGACGCACGAGGCACACGATGACCCGAACCGCTTCCGAACCCATGAACAGCAACATGCAGGCCGCCACCAGGCCGGTCATCGCGATGTGCGTGAGCTCGGCCCAGTGGATCATCGGGTCCGCGCTCGGGTCCTGGTGCGTGAAGGACCGCGAGAACCGCTCGTTGGCCCCGGGGTGGCACCGCTCGCACGTCCTTATCCGATTGGTCCCCAATGCCAATGTGGAATCGGGGTCCTTGGGGGAGAGGATGTCGTGAGCGCTGTGACAAGACGTGCACACCGCGACACACACGGTCGCGTCCAGGCCGGTCAACTGCTGCTTCTGCCCATGGACGCTCCCCTGGTAGGTGCCGAGCACGCCCTGCGCCTCGTGGCATCTGGCGCAGGTCGACGGGATGTTCAGGAGGTTGGTGTCCGCAAGCTTGTCGGTCGCATAGCGGATCCCGTGCGAGCCGTGGCAGTCCACGCATGTCGGCGCGGGACCGATGGCCAGCCCCGGATCTCGCCCGGACACCAGCGAGTCGGCGTGGATCGACCGCTCATAGAGCTTCCACTCGGTCTCGTGACAACCCCTGCACGCACGAAGCACCGCCAGCCTCGTCTTGCTGCACCTCTTCGCCAGAGCGGCTTCGAGCTCTCCGGACGGGTCGGGCTGCTCGGTCTCCACCATCCCGTGGGCGCTTGGCCCGGCCACGTTGGCGTGGCAGTCGGTGCAGGCGAGCTGGGAATGGGCATTCCAGGGCGCGGCGACCTCAGCGCCCACGGCACTCAGCTTGCGCGTGCCAAGCGTGGCATCGGCAACGGTCAGGTCACTCGTTGCATGGCAGGCCAAGCACCGGGCTCGGCTGGCCGCTACGGTGTCAGCCGGCTCTAGCACGAGCCCTGGCAGGAGAAGCAAAAACCCAACTAGCATCGACCACTCCTCGGGCTGAGCCTCGCGGCGGCCCGAATATCCGCTATTTCTAGACGCGAATACGCACATCCTCCAGGAAGGCCGAAAACCTCTCGGGGGTCGGACGCGTCCTAGAGTGTAGGCTCTGGCAACGCCCCCGGCAACCGCCGATGGAGAGGCGGCTGCCGCTACCGGTCCGAACAGACCGATACCGGAGGTGCGGCGTGGTCGCTCGGTTCATAGTTGTCGCGGCGTTGACGACATGCGTCGTCCGGCTCACAGGCTGCGGCTCAAGCTCCCCCGTCGACGGCGCCGGCGAGCCGACCGCGATCGCTATCAGCCCGCCGACGCTCGACATCGCCGGCGGCGAGGCACGCTCATTCTCTGCCCGCGTGACCGACGCCCAAGGGCGCCAGGTTGTGGGCGCCGACGTCGCCTACTCATGCGACTCACGGATCGGGGTGGTTGATGCTTCCGCCGGGCTCTTTGCCGCCGCTGAGGTGACGGCGATCACCACCGGCCTGGTGACCGCCACTGTGCGGGGCACCTCACTGACGGACACATGCGCGGTCACCGTCCGAGCGACGGCTGAGTCTCGAGGGTACAGCGGCTCGGGTCCGTGCAAGGACTGCCACAACGACATCTACGCCCCGTGGCAGCAGTCGGCACACGCGAAGATGATGCGAGAGTACGTGGCTGGGATCCCCGACGTGCCCGATCCCGCGGCCGGGGGGCTCGACGCGACCAAAACCGAGCTCGTGCTCGGCGCGTCCGGGCAGAGGCGGGAGTTCCTGACCCTCAGCGACGACGGCTCCGAGCTGCTGGTGATGCCTCGCCGCTACTGCATGGCGACCGGCCAGTGGATGGACATCGACGCACAGGACTGGCAACAGCGTCCGTGGCGCGTGTACTGCGCCGGCTGCCACGCGACAGGCTTCAGCGAGAGCATGACGCCTCCCGGGGTGTACGCGGAGGCATCGATCGGCTGCGAGGCCTGTCACGGCCCGGGGGCGGCGCACATTGGGAGTCGACTGCCGGACGATGTCGTCAGGCCGGGCGTCCTCGCGCCCGACGCGAGAGACAGCATCTGCGCGTCCTGCCACTCGAGGGGCCGCTCGACGGACGGGGTGCACGCGTTCTCGACCTCGTACCGTCCGGGCGAGTCGCTCGCGGACTCGCTCATTCCGGTGGCGGACGGCGACACAGCCGCCTTCTGGCCCACCGGCGACCCGACGATCGTCGTATCGCGTCTCAACCACCAGCAAGCGCTCGACATAGCGCGGACCGGGAGCCACGCGCCGTGTACCTCATGCCATGAGCCGCACGGACCCACCGGCTTCCGCGCTCAGCTCAAGCGCGATCCGGACAACGGCGACCTGTGCCTGTCGTGCCACGGCGAGGTCGATCCGGTGGCGCACTCGCACCACCCGGCGAGCGACACAGGCGGCGCGGGCGTCGGGTGCCTGCAGTGCCACATGCCGAAGACCGCGACATCGGCCGTACCGCTCGACATCGCCTCGCACCGTATCAGCACAGTCCCGCCACGCGCGTCGCTTGCCACTGTCGCCGGGGACGAAGTGCTGCCGAACTCGTGCATGAATGGCGGCTGCCACCAGACGGCCGACCCGGCGAACCCGGAGATGCCGGTCTACGTGTACTCGACGGCAGGCCTCCAGGCCGCGCAGGCGAAGTTCGATGAGTGGTTCCCGCCGCCGCAGTGAGCGGCTTTCCGCGGGCGAGAGTCCGTTCGGCAGGTGATAGGCGTGAAGTGCCCCGAGTGCGGAACCGAGAACCAACCCGGCGCGGCCCGTTGCGACTTCTGCCAGTACCCGCTCGGCGCAGCGCCGCTCGGACCGATGGACCAGGTGCCGCCGGAGGTCGCCCGCCGCCGGGCTGAGGCGCAGGAGCGGCTCAGGCGCAGCCGCAGGGCGGAGCGCATCACGGTCCCTCTCCTTGCCGTGATGTGCCTCGTGCTGCTCGGCCTCCTCGTGGCGTTCTTCCCCAAGAAGAAGCTCACGGAGAAGCCCGACTTCACGAAAGAGTTTCCCGTGGCCGCCCTCAACAAGTACTTCGGGTCACTCAAGGGCGAGGACTACGGGGCCGCGTACTCCATGCTGGCGCAGGTCGTGCAGCAGAAGATCACGGCGGACCAGTTCGCCGCTCTCTTCACGGGCGGCGGCGCACCCAAGGTCACCGGCTACTCAGTGAAGGACACGGGCGACTTCGACGAGACCAGCGGCTACGCCGCCGTCGACGTGAACGGCAGCCCCGAGTTCGTGGCCCTGACGAAGGAGACCGAGGGCTGGCGCATCACGTGGACCCCTCTGATCGGCGACGCGACGGGGATTCCGTGTCCGGTCTGACCTGGCCGGCGCGATGACGGCAAGCGGGAGTGTGTCTGGAGGCTCGAGCTACCAGAGGTCGTGACGATCGGCCGCCAGATGCGCGAGGCGCTCACGAGCAAGACCATCGCGCGGGCCACCAGAGGCAACGCCACCCACAAGTGGTTCTTCGACAACGTCGGCGATGACGAGTTCGCCCAGGCGCTCGCGGGGAAGAGCGTCACGGGATGCTCCGGCGATGGCAAGTCGATGGTGATGCGCCTGGCGGGAGGCACCGCGCTCCTCATCCATGAAGGACGCCGTCCGGCTGGACGGTCGCGACACCGAGCGCGATCTGTTCGGCAGGCCCGGCCGCTACGTGCCAACGCTTGACGAACGCGCGCTGGGCAAGCCTTGCCCGGCCTGCGGTACGACGATCCGGAAGATCCAGTTCCTCGGCGGTGCGGCGTACTTCCGCCCGAGTTGCCAGATGTAGGGCGGCGGCCGAAGCATTGGCCGGCCGCCCTTCGCCAAGCTCAGGACGACCGGAAGGCCGAAGGCCGTCCGACTGGCGCCCCCACCTCCGCCTTGGAGCTACCCGCGCATGGGTGTATAATCCAGCCCTCAGCAGGACGCTGCGGTACTCGTGATTGCTTAACTGCGTTTGTTCGAGCCAACACCCCAGAAGAGGGGTCCTTCCACTCCCTCCTAGTGATGCGCCGCACAGCGGGGCCCGCGAAGACGGGGAACAGGGCTACCACTTACCTTTTGGGTTCGAACCGACCGGGCACACGGTACCCGCGGCTCCTGCTGTTACCGGCATCGGGTGACGCGATGGACCTGTTCGACCAGACCAGCCCGTCAGTCACCGCACCTCTCGCCACCCGCATGAGGCCCCGCACGCTCGACGAGTTCGTGGGCCAGGTGCATCTGGTGGGGCCGGGCAGCCTGCTGCGCTCCGCCGTCGAGACGGGCCGGGTAGGGAGCCTTGTCCTCTACGGCCCGGCCGGAACCGGGAAGTCGACCCTCGCACGGATCCTCGCGCGCGCCACGTCTTGCCACTTCATCGAGTTCTCGGCGACGGCGTCCGGCGTGAAGGAGATCCGCGACTCCGCCGAAGAGGCCCGCAACCAGCGCAGGCTCTACGATCGTGGGACCATCGTCTTCTGCGACGAGATCCACCGCCTCAACAAGGGCCAGCAGGACGCGTTCCTGCCTTACGTGGAGAATGGCGTCTTCGCGCTCATCGGCGCGACGACCGAGAACCCGTACTTCGAGGTTAACGCCCCGCTGCTGTCACGCTGCACCGTTGTACGGCTCGAGCCCTTGACGGACGAGCAGATCGACACCATCGTCGAGGGTGCGTTGTCCGACGCCGAACGCGGCCTGGGGGGGCTGGACGTTGAGCTCGCCCCGGACGCGAGGGCGCTCATCGTCGATGCCGCGGCCGGCGACGCGCGCCGGGCGCTCAGCGCGCTCGAGCAGTCTGCGATGCTCGCGGCCGCCAGTGGGGAGGGCCGGATCGCTGTAAGCCGCGAGCTCGCGGGGCGGGCGGTCCAGCAGCGTCTGGTGCTCTACGACAAGGCCGGCCAAGCGCACTACGATGTCATCTCGGCATTCATCAAGTCGATCCGCGGCTCGGACCCCGACGCGGCCGTGTTCTGGCTCGCCTACATGCTCGAGGCCGGCGAGAACCCCCGCTTCATCGCGCGGCGCCTCGTCATCGCCGCGGCGGAGGACATCGGCAACGCGGACCCGATGGGCCTCGTGCTCGCGACTGCGGCCGCTCAGGCGGTCGAGCTGGTGGGGCTGCCGGAGGGGCAGATACCCCTCGCGCAAGCCACCATCTACCTCGCGTGTGCCGAGAAGTCGAACAGGGCCAACGAGGCGATAGGCGCGGCTCGCGAGGCGGCTCGTGAGGCCGGTCGGCCGGAGGTGCCGACCCACCTGATGGACATACGGCACGCCGACCAGCAGCGGGCCGGCCTTGGCGTCGGCTACCAGTATCCCCACGGCTCCCCCGGAGCGTTCGTGGAGCAGCAGTACCTGCCCGAGACGCAGCGCGACGCCCGGTTCTACCACCCGTCGTTCAGAGGGCGGGAGCGACGAATGGCCGAGCGGCTCGCCCGCCTGTGGGGCGACAGGTTCGGAGGCCCGCCGCCGACCGTCGAGGGCGGCACTGACCCCGGCGGGTGACACGCCGGCCACCCCTACTCAAACAACCTGAGCTGATCGCCCTCGCGGTCGCGGCGAGGGGCACTTGCGGGGTCGAAGGCCTCTGCGGCGGCGAGTAGGTCCGCCAGGTCGTCGGGTCGGCGGAGCAGTCGCGCGCCGTCGCGGATCAGCTCCTTGCCCGTGGTCGACTCCACCGCGGGTGGCGCCAGGAACAGGGGGCGGCCGGCGTCGAGCGTCGCGTTCACGGTGCTGAGGGTCCCGCCGCTCGGGCCGAACTCCACCGCGACCGTAGCCCGAGCGAGACCCGCGATGATGCGGTTGCGGGCCATGTTCGTCGCCGCGGACGGTCGCTGGTTCATCGGCTGCTCCGACGCTAGCGCTCCGGCCGACCGCACGTCGGAAGCCAGGTCTATCGCTTCATCCTCAACGGCGCCGAAGCCGCAACCGAGCACACCGACCGGTACCCCGCCCGAATCCAGGCAGCCGGCGTGAGCGGCCGCGTCGATTCCGTCAGCAAGGCCGCTCGCCACGGACCACTCGGCGACCGACAGCTCCCGCCCGAGCTCGGTCGCGAAGGCGACCCCTTCGTCGCTCGCGGCGCGAGCGCCCACGACGGCGATGCTGCGGGTGCCGAGTAAGCCGGGGTCGCCGGCTACGTAGAGCATGACGGGTGGGTAGTCGATCTCCTTCAGAAGCGGGGGGTAGTCACCCGCGTCGATCGGGACGAGCGAGATCCCGTCGATGTCCAGCTCGTCGACGTACGCCTCGTACTCCCGCACTCGCCTAAGCCGCGCTCTCAGGGTCGACAACTGCCGGGGGATCAGGCGCGCCTCACGCATGAGTTCGTCGTCGGACAGGGCCAGGGCGTCGCCCAGGGTGCCGTGGCGCTCCAGCAGGCGCAGGATCCTGGCCGGCCCGAGGCCACCTACGGACGTGACGGCAAGCCACTCCGCGTCAGACGCCAACGCGACACACTCCTCGACGCTCCGGGCGCCTTCCGCCCGGCGCGGACACAACCTTCGCGCGAGGTGCGGGGGGACACCTGCGCGAAGAGTAGCATTACCACCGTCCCGCACGCGGCCGGTGGTCCCGAGTGCGGGGCGGAGCGCGCCGCTCGCCCTCGCCAATCCAGCATGAGGTGCAACGGACAGATGAGGACCAAGCTGTTTGCGGCGTTGCCCGCGGTTATCGTGGCGCTCACCTGGCCGGCGTTTGCCCAGGAGCTGCCGGTCATCCATGACATGCACTATCCCGACCTCAACAACGACGGCACCCAGGTCGCGTTCTCATATCAGGGCGACATCTGGGTCGCGGACCTGGACGGCGAAGGCCAGGGGGTGGCCAGGCGCCTCACGGTGCACAGCGCATACGATGCGCGCCCACGGTTCTCACCCGACGGGAAGACCATCGCCTTCGTCTCGGACCGCTACGGGGGCTTCGACGTCTTCCTGGTTCCCGCCGAGGGCGGCGAGATCAAGCGCCTAACTTACCACAGCGCCAGCGACACCATCGCCGACTGGTCACCGGATGGGAAAAAGGTGCTGTTCACCGCGAGCGGCCGCGACCACCGTTACTCGTGCCCATACGAGATCGACATTGAGACCGGGTACGTCCGCCCGGTGTTCCGCGACGCGTTCAGCGTGTCGGCCACCGGGTACTCACTGGACGCGCGGTACGTCATCGGCATACGCGGCGGGATGGAGTGGTGGCGCAAGGGCTACCGCGGAAGCGCCAACGCGGACGTCTTCGTCTATGACACGCAGACCGACACCATGAAGATGGCTACCGACTTCCCCGGCGCCGACAACTGGCCGGTCTTCTCCGCGGACGCCACGGAGATCTACTACGTCTCCGAGCGCGAGGGCCGGCCGAACGTGTTCGCCCAGAACCTGGAGAACGGTGAGATACGGGCCGTCACGCGCTTGCGCGATGACGCGGTGACCTACCTACAGATCTCCGGCGACGGGAAGACTTTGGTCTTCGAGTACGGCTTCGACCTGTGGACGATCGACCCCCGCGGCGGCAAACCGCGGAAGCTCGAGATCCACGCGCCGATCGACTACCGAGAGAACTTCGAGGGCGACACGACGCTTACGAGCAATGTCGAGGAGATGGAGGCCAACCGCGACGGCTCGTGGGTCGCTATCAGGCTCCTCGACGACATCTTCATCGTGAAGCCCGAGTTCAAGAACGGATCCGTCCGCGTCACCGACTGGCCGGGCATGGACGGCGACTTCTACTGGCACCCCAACGGTAAGGAGCTCGCCTACATCTCGCAGGAGAACGGCACGGCGGACATCTGGGTCTACAACGTGGACACCAAGGAGAAGAAGTGCCTGGTTCGGGACGACTCGGCGTACCTCGACATGATGGGCTACACGTGGGACGGCGAGAAGATCCTCTTCCGTAAGGGCCAGGGCGGCGACGGCGTCTACGAGGCCGACGCCGAGACGGGCGAGGTAACGCGGTTCCTCACCGAGCCTGAGGTGCTCGACGCACAGATCTCGCCCGATGGGAAGTGGATCGCCGCCGACATCAACCACCCGCGCGCCGGCCGAGACATCCATCTCCGCCCGATCGACGGCGGAGAGTGGACGAACATCACGAACCACCCAGCCGGGAACGCGTCACCGCGCTGGTCGCCCGATGGCAAGAAGCTCTTCTTTACCTCCGCGCGGACGGGTGCATGGCAGGTCTACAGCGTCGATCTGCAGCGGCAGGCCGTCGAGTTCGATGACTATGAGGCCCAGTTCGCCGAGAAGGAGAAGGCCGAGAAAGAGAAGGCCGCCAAAGAAGAGAAGCCCGCCCCGGAAGCCGCCGTCGAGGGGGAGACGAAGCCCGAGGGCGAGCAGAAGCCGGAAGAGCAATCGCCGGAGTGGAAGAAGAAGCCGATCGAGCCCATCGCTATCGACTTCTTCCGCATCGACAAGCGCCTGAAGCGCCTCACCAGCTCGGACACGAACGAGTCGATCGTCGGCTTCGCGGGCGACGGCAAGACGCTCGTCTTCCAGCGCGGCCGCCAGATCTGGGCGATGGACCTTACGGGCGAGAACCAGCGCCAGTTCGTCCCCGGAGACTATGACTTGGGCAACGTGCGGCTCACCGACGACGGCAAGTGGCTGTACTTCGTCGGCAGCGGCGGCATCTACAAGGTGGACGCCGTCCGCGGCGGGGGCGCAACCCCGATCAGCTTCAAGGCCGAGCTCGACCGCGACGGGCGTACGCTCCAAAAGTGGGCATTCCGTCAGGCCTGGGCGCTGCTGGACGAGAGCTTCTACTCGTACAACCGCCACGGTGTCGACTGGAACGCGGTCTACGAACACTACAAGCCCTACTGCGACGGGACCTTGGTGCCCGAGGACTTCGCCAACCTCGTCAGCCGGATGATCGGCGAGCTCAACGGCTCCCACCTCGGCTGCTACGCGGGGGGCCGCGGCGGCAAGGACACCGGCCGGCTGGGCCTGGTTGCCGATCCCACCCACCAGGGCCCCGGGTTCAAGGTGATGGAGGTCACCACCGCCGGGCCGTGCGACCAGCCCGAGGCGACCGTCAAGGTCGGTGAGTACGTGATGGCCATCGACGGCCAGCCGGTGAACGACAACGAGCACGTCAGCGAGCTCCTGACCGACAAGGCCGGAGACCGCGTGAAGCTGCTCGTCAACTCCGAGCCCAAGAGCGAGGGCGCGCGCGAGGTCTCGATCAAGCCGATCTCCGGTGGCGCTCTGGGCGGGCTGCAATACGACCTGTGGGTCGAAGCCAACCGCAAGATGGCGCTCGACCTGTCGAAGGGTCGTGTCTACTACATTCACATGAATGGCATGAACGGAGGGACTCTCAAGACGCTCACGGATGAGTTGCTCGGACCAGCACAGCATTACGACGCCGTGATCATCGACGTCCGCTTCAACGGTGGCGGGTACACGCATGACAGCGTGCTTGAGCTGCTAACCAAGAAGGTGCACGGTTGGCAGGGAGTGCGCGGCGTACCGCTGCGGACCGCCCCCGGCGGGCAGTTCGACGGCCCAATGTGCTGCCTCATCAACCAGAACAGCTTCTCAGACGCCGAGATCTTCCCCAACGGCTTCCGCGAGAAGGGGCTCGGCAAGCTGATCGGGGTCCCGACGGCTGGAGGCGTGATCGGCACGTGGGACACGACCCTTGTGAACGGCGCCGGGTTCCGCGTGCCCGTCGTCGGCTGGTACCGCATGGACGGGATCAGCCTCGAGAACTATGGCGTCCCGCCCGATATCTACGTGCCGGTGCCCTATGAGACGTTCCGCGACGGGCGCGATCCGCAGATCGAGGCGGCTGTTAAGGAGCTCCTCACCGAGCTCGAGACGAAGAAGCGCGCCGAGCCGCCGGACGTGGACGAGCACGCGAAGCCTGTGCTGCCGTAGGCATTCCAGCGGCCGCACGGAACCAGCCGAAGCCCCCGCCGGACCCGGCGGGGGCTTCGCGACTTGAGGGATCGAGTACCCGGGAAGGGGCCCGTGCGATGAGAGTGCTCCTAGGCTGCTCCGTGCTAGCCGTCTGCGCTGCCCCGCTGCTCAGCGCGACGTACGTCGTAGACGGCTCGTCCGAGGCCGCGTCCGATGTGAGCGCCGGCACGGCGGAGGCGCCATGGAAGACCATCTCGCGCGCTTGCGCGGCCGACCTAAGACCCGGGGACATCGTCCTTGTTCGCTCGGGCGTGTACCGCGAGTCGGTGCGTATTGCCTGCTCGGGCGAACCAGGCAACCCGATCCTGTTCCAGGCGGAACCGGGCGGGCGCGTCGCTATCAAGGGCTCGGAGATCGTGCGCGGTCCGTGGACCCGGGTCGGGGAGCTGCCGAACACGCCGGAGCCCTACCCGAACGCATTCGCCAACACCTGGAGGATCCGGCTCGGAGACGAGTTCTTCACCGACGCGCGGTTTTCGGGCACGTATGACGACAAGTCCAGGCGCTGGGTCTCACAGGTATTCCTCGACGACAGCAAGGCGCTGCAGCGCATCGGCCCGGACCCGATCTACAGGAACGAGACCTACATGCAGCTCGCCACGGTGGGGCGCGATGTGTCAGACCTCATCGTCGACTCGTTCTACTTCGACCCGGTCGACGAGACGCTGTACGTGAACATCCTCGGAGAGCCGGCCTGGTACTGCGTCGAGGTCGGGGTGCGAGGCTTTCCGCTGTCGGTCGAGAACGCACATGACGTGGTTGTGCGCGGCTTCGAGGTCAGGCACAACAGACAACCCGGCGGCCAGTGGCCGATGGCCTCCGTGTCCGGCTGCGAGCGCGTGACGGTCGAGGGCTGCGGCTTCTACCAGGCGGACTTCTGCGGACTCGGGCTCGGACGGTCGAAGGACTGCGTCATCCGCGACTGGGACCTGTCCTACAACGGGGACACGGGCCTTGGCATGGGCGAGTGCGATGGCTGCGTCGTTGAGAACTGTCGCGCGCTCTTCAACAACTACCGCCGCTTCTTCGCGGGGTGGCACGCCGGTGGCATGAAGTGCATCCCGTCAAACAGGGCCTGCACGATCCGTGGCTGCGAGGTGGCCCACAACGTCGCGTCCGACGGCATCTGGTTCGACTCGGATAACTCCGACATCCGCATCATCGGCAATGTTTCGCACCACAACGGCGGCGCCGGCATGTTCTTCGAGATCAACAAGGGCGGAGGCGTCATCGCCGACAACCTCGTCTACGCGAACGGTGTGCGCGGCATCTACATCTCGGGGTCCCAGAACACGTGGGTGGTCCACAACACGGTGGCGGGGAACGACTGCGGGATCGTGGCGATGCCGCGGGGCGAAGACTGGCCACTTGAGAGCATCTTCGTCCTGAGCAACCTGCTGCTCGGGAACTACACTACGGGCGACACCATCACGCACGGGAACGATCTGACCCTCTACATGGGCGCCGACCAGCCGCCATATGAGCGCACCGTGATGTCGAACCATTCGGACCGCAACGTCTACGCCAACAACGGTTGGTCCCCGACAATGAGGCACAGTTGGAACCCGGACAACTCGCTCGACCAGTGGCGACAGCAGTACGGGGAGGACATGAACTCGAGGCTCATGCGCGTGGAGTGGGAGCGCAAGGGCACGTCGTTCGCGCTGCTCACCACGGCGGGGCTGGAAGTTGCCGGCCCGCTGCCTGCCGAGTGCCCGTGGAAGCCTACAGACGCCGCGCGCGTAGGGTCATCGATCACCCGCTGGCCGTAGTACGCCGAAGCCCCCGCCGGTCCCGGCGGGGGCTTCGGACCGGCGTCTAGCGGTCGCCGCCCGGGGCTCCGCCCGGCTGGAACCCGCCACCGGGCCCACCAGGCCCACCGGGCCCGCCGGGCCACCCGCCTGGCTGCTCGCCAAGGGGCGCCTTGGCCTCGAGATCGAGTGTCTCACCGTTGAACTTGTAGAGCGTCGCGCCGAAAACCACAAACACCTTGCCCTGCGCCACCGCCATGGCGACCGGCGGGGGCGGCCCCATCATCGGCATCCCTCCGGGCATCATTCCGGGGCCCTGCCCTGGCATCATGCCGCCCTGTCCCATTCCCGGTCCGCCGCGCATGCCGGGCCCGCCCGGGCCCATCCCGGGCTGCTCCTCGGACTCCCCGATCGCGGGGACGATCGCGACGACCAGCATGGCCAGCGCCACCCCAACTACTAGGATTAGCAGCCAACGCTTGCTCGTGAGAGCTGCGGTCATGTTCGTCTCCTCCCTACCACTTCGTTCCTATCTCGGGCGCTCGGCGCCTCCGACCGGTATGTGGGTGCGGTTCGGGCGAGGTTACATGCGTCCCTGCAGGGGACACGCCCGCGCGTACGGTATCTTCCAGTGAGTGTAACCTGTGCGACGGGCGAACCACAGACTAGGTGAAGCTGGTTCCCTGGTGGCTCGATTCGATGGCGACGATGGCGGCAGCTCAAGGGCTTCTGACGGCAGCGGCACTCGGCCGCGCCCATGACCTTGGTGCCGGTGTCGGTGCGGACGCGGAGGATGTGCGGCAGTGTCTCGGCGGTGACGGCGATGCTTACCGTAGGATCATCGCCAGGCACCAGTCGATGGTCGCCACCATAGTGTGGCGGTTCTCCCGCGATCCGAGCGTGCACGAAGAGCTGGTCCAGGACGTGTTCGTCGCGGCCTACGAGAGCCTCCCTCGCTACAAGGGCACCGGCGCCCTGTCGCACTGGCTCGCCCGCATCGCGACCCGCGTCGGCTACGCCTACTGGAAGCGCGAGCGCCGGGATCGGAGGGTGGTGCCTCTAGGCGCGCGCGACGTCGAGGCCCTTGCCGAGGCGCCGGCCGATGAGGCCCCGGACTACGCGGAGGCAGCCGCCCTGATCCACCGCCTTCTGGGCGCGTTGCGTCCCAGGGACAGGCTGGTGCTCACCCTCAGGTACGTCGACGGGCACAGTGTTGAGCGCACCGCGGAGGTCACCGGGTGGAGCAAGACGATGGTGAAGGTGCAGACGCTCCGCGCGCGGGCCAGGCTGAAGGCCCTCGTCGAGGCGGCTCAGGCACGGCGAACCGACGAGGGGGGTGGCGAGCGATGAACCTGGAGGAACGGCTGGCCGACCTTGGTAGCCTGGCGCGCAGGGATCCCGTGCCGCGCGTCGACGTGGTCGGTCACGTACTGCGGCGGCTGGCGGGCCGCAACAAGCCTCCTTCCCTGCGGGCTTGGGCGCTCGTTGCCTCGATTGCGCTCGCCCTGGCCATCCCGCTCGCGATCGCGGCCCCCATGACCATCAAGGCGCTCAATGATCCGCTGGTGGCGTTGTTCGTGGATGCGTCGAGGGGGCTGCCATGAGCGAGGAGGAGCCCACTACCGGTAGCCCTATCCCGGAGGCAGATGGAGAAGAACGCCCGGAGGGAGAGGGAGATCGGAATGCGGAACCGCGCCCGCCCCGGGCCAACGACTGGCGTCAGACCGGTCTGGCCCTCCTGGTGCTGCTGAGCGGGATCGTCATCGGCGGCTCCGGGGCCGTGATCATCGGTAAGCAGATGCTGGTCAACACCGTGGCGAGGGGACCCGACGACATTCCTGGTGAGGTCGTCGGCCGCATCGCGATGGACCTGCGGCTCTCGCCCGACCAGATGGCTCAGGTACACGACATCGTCTCTAGGCGCATGAGACGCGTGGACGAGATCCGGGTGACCCATCTCGAGGACATCTCAAGGCAGTTCGATCTGATGCGCGACGAGATAGCCGACGTGCTGCCCGCGGACCAAGCGCGCATGTGGCGTCAGCGGTTCGAAGAGGCGAGGCGCCTAGGTTTCTCCGGGCCACCACAGCCCGGACCGTGGGGCGGGCCAGGGGGCCCCGGTCCTCAAGCCGCGCCGGGCCGCCCCGGCGGACCCGACTTCGCACCGCACGGGCCGGGCATGGAGGGGAAGGGTCCCGCGCCGCCGCTCGGCCCCGGACCGGGCCGCTAACCACTCCGTTCCCCACGCCGAACGGGCTGTTCCCCGGGTGCGCTGTCGGGTATCATCGCGGGGGCCCGGGATGGCGCAGCGCATGAGGAGGAATCCGGGTGCCCGCGTTCCCCGCTCAGAAGTCGGCCCAGTTGCTGCGCAAGGCCCGCGAGGCGTTCCGCCCGGGCGACCACGTGCGAGCGTTCCTGGCCCCGGGGCGGGTGAATCTCATCGGCGAGCACACCGACTACAATGAGGGCTTCGTGCTGCCGGCGGCGCTCGATCTGGGCCTCGTCGTGCTACTGGCGCCGCGCGGAGACGGGCGCGTTGTGGCCGTGTCGGCCGACGAGGGGCCGGACGACGCGTTCGACCTCGCGGAGCCGGTCAGGCTGGAGGGGACGGTCTGGTCCAACTTCGTCCGCGGCGTGGTGGGAGCGCTGCGGGAGCGTGATGGCGGCCTGGGGGGGTTCACGGTCGCGGTCGCGAGCACGATCCCCATCGGAGCGGGCCTGAGCTCATCAGCGGCCATCGAGGTGTGCGTGGCGTTCGCCCTATGCGAGACGTTCGGCATCGCGATCCCAAGGCCCGACCTCGCGCTCATGTGTCAACGCGTCGAGAACCGCTTCATCGGCGTGAACTGCGGGATCATGGACCAGTTCGTAGTCGCCAATGCGACGAGCGGGCACGCGCTGTTCCTTGACTGCCGCGACCTGGCCACTCGGCATGTCCCGGTGCCGGCGGACGACGTCGCGATTGCCGTCTGCGACACGACCAGAGCACGGACACTTGCCGGGTCCAAATACAACGAGCGCCGGGCGGAGTGCGAAAGCGCGGTCGAAGTCGTGCGCAGGGGGAACCCGGGCGTGACGGCCCTCAGGGACGTGACCCCCGAGATGCTGGACGAGATCGGGCCTCAAGTGCCGGACAACGTGTTCCGCCGCGCGCGACACATCGTCAGCGAGGACATGCGGGTCCTGGCTTCGGTGGAGGCCCTGGCCGACGGCGATGTCGCCACATTCGGTCGGCTGATGAACGAGAGCCACATCAGCCTACGCGATGACTACGAGGTGAGCTGCTCCGAGCTGGACGCGATGGTGGAGATCGCCCAGTCGGTGGACGGTGTCCTCGGCTCGCGGATGACCGGCGCCGGGTTCGGGGGATGCACGGTCAGCCTGGTGCGATTGGAGGCCGTGGACGCGCTCAAGCGGGTGGTCGCAGACCGGTTCCCAGCTGCCACGGGTCTCACGCCCGCGGTCTACCGCTCCACTGCCAGCGCGGGCGTACACGAGGAGGACCCGGTCGGTCTTCTTGGTGAGGCGGTAGGCTGAAGGGAAAAGCGCCGGAGCTTGTCACATCGGGCGCCCTCACCTCGCCCCCGCTCCGCTCGAGCACCTCTCTCCCCGGGGAGAGGGGCCGTGGGTGCGGGCATCCCACCTCAGGCCGTCAGCTCGTCCTCAACCTCCGGCGCGACCTCGACCTGGTTGAGAGTGCGCACGCGCTTCACGGCTTCGGGGGGTCCCTTTGGCTGGCCCATCTCGGCTTCCAGAGCATCGACGCGGGCCCGCAGGCGGTTGAACTCATCGACCGTGACCCAACCGAACAAGTCGGCCTCCGCCTGCGCGTCGGCGCGCAGGCGCGCGGCCCGCTCCTTCTCACGCATCTTGATGACCTTGCCGGCGAGCTCCGCCAGGATCCCCACCAGCGCGATGATAGTGCCCCCGCCGAAGATCCAGAAGATCGGGTTGCCCATCAGGTCGTGCATACGCTCTCCCTCGCAAGCCTCGCAACGGTCAGAAGTCGATCACAACCGGTGTCGATCTGGCGGGCGGCAGGTTTGCCGACGCGACCGCCGTTGCGAGCACCACGGCGCCGTTCTGTGCGGTTGCCGTGAAGTCCGCAGTGCCGGCCGGGACGACCATGTCGTACTCGAGCGGCAGCGTCCCGGCGGACACGGTCTGAGAGTACTCAACTCCGTCCACGAGTGCTCGCAACACGAAGCGTTCCGTCCCCTCGGGCACTGTGCCTGCCGAGCCGATCGTAAGGTGGGCTATCGTGACCGACATCTCCACACGCAACGGAGCCCACGAGCGCGCGGCGTCGCACCTCACGAGGCCGACGTACACGCCCGCGGCCAGCCCGGAGCGATCGACCGTCACCCCGATAAGCTCCTCACCCCAGCCCTCCACGGGCGACACTGACAGCCAGTCCCGCGGCGACGCCGCGGTCCAGTGGAGCAGGCTGCCGGGTGTCGGCGCCGCGTCGGTGACGAGGGCCTCGCCGGTATCCTCAGTGTCGGCCAGCAGCATCGCGCCCGGCTCGACGCCGATCCTGCGGGCGGGCCGCGAGACGGTGATGACCAGCGAGGCTTGAGCCCCGCCTGCCGCGCACAGGATGTCGGCCTGACCCACGCCGGCGCCGGACACGATCCCTTGCCAGTCCACCAAGGCCACGTCCGGGTCGGCCGATGACCAGGTGAACCCGATCCCCTGCAGCTCGGCGCCCGAGGCGTCGTAGGCCCTGCCGACAAGCTCCACATTGCCGCCCACAAGGATGTCCGTACGGGCCGCCCAGACCTCAATCCTCTGCAACCCCTGCGTCGCGGCAGGGATGACCGTGATAGTGGCGCGGCCCTCTACGTCACCTACCTCGGCGCTGATCACCGCGGTGCCCGCCGATCCGCCGATCACCACCCCACGCGAGTCCACCGTGGCGACACCCGTGTTCGACGACGTCCAGGCAAACAGCCCGTAGCCGTCGTAAGGCTGATCCTGCGGGTCATAGGCTGTGGCGCGAAGGCGAAGCGCGCTGCCCGACTGCACCGTGTACGCGCCTGTCACGGAGTCGACGGTCACCCGGCGCACCTGGCCCCGGGGGATCTCAAGCCCGTGCGTCACCGTGCGGTTTGCCACCACAACATGGCTGCCGAAGTCGAGGTAGTCGGTCGCTACCGACCTGATCGCGTGCAAGCCCGCATCGACACCCGTGAACGCGTACCGGCCGCTTGTGCCGGTCAACATGCGCTGGCCGTCGTCAAGTACCACGAGCGCGCCCTCGACGGGCGCTACCTCGGTCTGGTCAGCAACGATCGTTAGCTGCGGAAGGCTCTGCGCCGCGAGTGGCGTCCCGACGTAGCCGACACATGCCCCCCAATTGGTGGGCAGCCGCCCGGTCCCGCTTGTGACGCGCCCCGCCACGGCGATGACGCTCAAAGTAGCCCCCGCGTCCTCGCTCGCGACGGTGAGAGTGTGGGTACCGGGCGGAACGCCGGCGATCTGGTAGTAGCCCGACTCGTCGCTTGCGCCCGTTTGGCCGGTATCGACCGACAGGTTCGCGCCCCCCGCGGGCGTCAGCTCGGGCAGGGCCCCCGGGCGGAGGAGCAACCCGCCGCCCTGGGCGTTCCGGTAGAGGTAGCCGCAGAGGACGGACGTTGTCCCCTCCGCCGTCTCCGACGGCGGCACCGTCCCCGTCGTCGTGCCTCCGTCTTCAACGACCACGTCGAACGTCGCCTGGGCGGCTGCGCCGAAGAGGGCCAGACGTCGGTTACCCGCCGGCACGCCGGCCAGCCAGTAGGCGCCGCGGTCGTTCGTGACGGTGTATTGGCCCGTGTCCGTCCTGATCGTCGCTCCGGCGACCGGCTCCCACTCGGCTGCGGATAGCGGATGGGTCGCGAGGACCGGGCCGTTGGTGCGGGCCGATGCGGTCGCGGCCGGAATGTACACGTACCCGTTCGCGGCTCCGGCGCCCGACAGGAGGCCGTCGTCATCGGTCGGGGGTGGCGGCGTAGCCCCGCCCCCGGGCGACCCACCGCAACCAAGCGTCAGGGCGCCCACGGCTAACGATGCTGCCAGCATACACACGGCGGCCCGCCGCACATGCATTGGCTGTCACCTCCCGGTGGGCTAGTGACACAGACGCGCCAGAGGCGCGGAAGCCTTGCCTTTCACGGGCTCAGGAACACAAAGCTCACGGCGAACACCAGCGCCGCCCCGTACATGAGCGGGTGCACCTCGCGCCACTTTCCGGCCAACACGGACACCAGGACGTAGGCGATGAAACCGAAGCCGATGCCGTGGCTGATCGAGTACGTCAGCGGCATAGTCACGATCGTGATGAAGGCCGGGACGGCGACCCTGGCGTTCTCCCACTCGATGTAGCGCAGCCCGGGCAGCATGAGGAAGCCCACGAAGATAAGCGCCGGCGCGGTAGCCTCGGAGGGCACGAGGCCGAAGAGCGGGGCCACGAACAGGGCCGCGAGGAACAGCAGGCCGGTCACCACCGGCATCAGCCCGGTACGGCCGCCCTCGCTGACTCCCGCCGCGGACTCAACGTAGGACGTCACCGAGCTCGCTCCGCACAGGCCACCGATGACCGCCGCACCCGCGTCTGTCGCCAGGATGCGTGTGGCGCCGTCGATCTCGCCGTTCGTGCCGGCCAGACCCGCCCGCTCGCCGATAGCTGTCATCGTCCCGAGCGTGTCGAAGAAGTCCACAATGATGAAGCTCAGCAGGAGCGGCACCAGCGCGAGCTTGCACGCTCCGAGCACGTCGGCAGCGCCGATGGCCGAGAAGTCCGGGGGCGACAACGTGAGCTTGTGGACGGCCGCGTCAGGTGCGCCGGTGACCAGATCGCCCGCCACCTTGAGCACGGTGACGGCGAGGATACCGATGAGGATCGAGCCGCGCACCTTCCGTATGTGAAGCACCGTCATGGCGATAAGCCCGACCGTGACGAGCAGCACACCCCACGTGTGTACCGGCCCTCCGGTCAGCGGCGGCGGAGCGACGGCGAGCGGATCGGGCGCGGACGCGATTAGCTTCGCGCTCGAGACGGGAATCACGGCGAGCTTCGCTTCGACGACGCCGAACGTCGCCAGCAGCAGACCGAGGCCGCCGCCGATCGCGCGCTTCAGGTCAAGCGGGATCGCCTTGAACACCCACCCGCGCACGCCGGCGAGCACGAGCACCAGGACGATGAGCCCGTCCAGCACTACGAGCCCCATGGCCGTCTGCCACGTCTGCCCGTAGGCCAGGATAACGGTGAAGGCGAGGAACGCGTTCAGGCCCATTCCGGAGGCCAGCGCCAGCGGGAAGTTGCTGATCAGGCCCATCAGGATGCACGCCACGCCGGCCGCGATAGCCGTGCCCGCGGCGGCTGCCGAGAACGGCATCGCTCGGGCGCCGAGCGCGGGATCGGACAGGATCATGGGGTTGACGAAGAGGATGTACGCCATCGTGAGGAAGGTGGTCACGCCCGCCCGGATCTCGGTCCTGGCGTTGGTGCCCCTTTCCTCAAGATGGAAGAACCGCGCGACGGATGCAGGCATCTCCACCCCTCCACCCGCGGGCATGCCCGCGGTGCGTGTCTGATGGGGGCGGTTTTCCGGCCCAACCGCGGGGGCCCTTCTGACGCGCCCTCACCCGGGAACCGGCATGGGCCCGTCGCACACGATCATGGGCCCGGTGGGGCGCTCTCGACGCTTGGGGCCGCGACCGCGACGGCTTCACCCGTCGTGCCTCCGGCTTGACTGGCCGCCGCGACCTCCACGGCGCCAGGTGCGGCGAGCGGCAGCTCGATGTGGGCCGTCAGAAGGAAGCCGAGGAACACAAGGCCCGCGATGCCCGACGCCGCCAAGTGCGGCAGCGCCGCCCCCGGCTGTGCCCGCTTCCGGCCGATACGCGAGATCGCGTACCACGTGAGGGCCACTCCTAGCACGCCTATGCTCACCTGAATCACGCGCACCAGTAGGGGCGTCACCAGAAGGTAGCGGCCAGGGTCACCGGGCTGTCCCACTAGGCCCGCCACGATCCCTATCGCCGTCGGCAGCCCCTGGGCCAGGAACTCCCCGCCCTCGAGCGCGATGTGCATCAGGACCGCCAGGATCGCGAAGGACATGCCGTACTCCGCCAGGTTGCCGCCCCATGAGCCCCGCTCCCGCTTTGCGGAGAGCCACGCCATCAGGCTCACCAGCACGAGCGGCAGGGCAAGAGCGAGAGCGTACGCCACCGTCCAGGCGACACGCTCGTCCGTGATGCCGAGCCACGTCGCCGGTGGGGCGTCGATGAGGTGCCGGCCGCTGCTGTTCAGGCGCATGCACGCTGAGTGGACGAGCATCGTGCCCGCCAGCAGCACCGAGAGGATACCGGCGGACAGCATCGGTGCCCGCTGCTCCCAGACCTCCGCCCCGGGCTGGCGGAGGAACACGCGCATCGCGTCGTGCGGGCAGGCCTTGACGCAGTTCATGCACAGGTTGCACGAGCGGTTGTTGTCGAGGATAAGCGGCCGCTCGAGCATGGGACACGGATAAGAGGAATCCGCCGCCGCGCACTCGTGCCCGCGGCAGTGGTTCGCGCAGACATCCCTGTTCGCGCGCACCTCGATGATCGCTGATGTGGAGTACACACCGTTCACGCCGCCGAGGGGACACAGGTACCGGCACCAGGTGCGACGCTCGAAAAGGAAGCTCATCAAAAGGGTCCCGCCGAGCACAGAGGCGAGCACCACGCCCGTGTACATGGGCGAGTCGGGGTAGTGCCAGTACTCGTCGGCCCAGGTCAGGAAAACGAAGAGGCCGGTCATCGGCCAGATCTCGGTCCTCTTGAGGAACTCCGGCACCTTCAGCCTTAGGCTGTACAGCCGCTGCGTGATGGAGCTCAGGAGCGCGAACGGGCAGACCGAGCACCAGATCCGGCCGAGGAACAGGAATGTGATGGGCAGCGCCGCCCACCAGATCGGCCACGTCAGCTTGAGCGCCACGTTGGTGTCATCCTGCGGACCGAAGAAGCACTGGCAGCAGATGAACCCCAGCACCAGCGCCGTAGGCACCTGCAAGACGGCCGGGTACCACTTGCTCCTCAGGAACCGCGACAACCGGGGGAACCGCAGAAGATCGATCCTGCCCTCGCGCCCGCTGGGTGGCAGATCGATGATGATCTGGTCCGCGTCCACGGTGCCGTCGGACGCGAGAGCGGCGCCGCGGCGCATGACGGCGCTCAGCTCCGCGACGTTCATGGGCCAGTCGTAGGCGAGGAGCCTACCCATGGCCGCCTGGGTCAGCTTGGGGGTCGGTCGGCCAAGCGCGCGGCTGTGGCGCTCGAGCAGCTCCGCGGCAACGAGCGGGATGTCCTTACGCCGGTCGCGCAGGGCCGGTACGAGGATCCGGGTCTCAACGAGGGACTCGTCGAGGCACTCCGGTGTCGGCTCTTCCGGGCCCGGCGCGATGCGCTGTGAGAAGAGAAGCCTGGCGCGGAGAGGAATGTCCTCCGTGCCTCCGATCCGGCGGAACGCACCTGCTAGCATCGCCTCCGTCAGCCGCTCGCGGGCCATCGCCGAAAGCGCCCTTGGCTCCGCGATGAGAACCGTCCCCTCGGCACACAGCTCCAATGATCCGAGTTGCCGTGAGGAAGCGCCCTCCATCGAGCCCTTCTCATATCCGAACAGCTCGGAGGCCGCGTTCGACCCAGCAGCCGCGCAGTCGACGATGATGAACGGCGCGGCCGCCCTGCCGCTGTCCCGGGCGATCATGGTCGCGATGTAGCGCTTGCCCGATCCGGCCTCCCCCTCCACGAGCACAGGCGCGTCGGACGCCGACGCTTCCTCCACCATCTCAGCAAGCTTCCTCGTCCTCGCGGTGGCCCCGACGATCTTGCCGGCCTCGTGCGATCGGTAGCCGTCGAGGTACCTGCTGAGCGCGACCTGGGCCCGCTGCGCCTCCTCGACCTGCCCGTCGGTCGAGCGCAGACGCGCGCACAGCAATGCGACGAGATGCTGGTAGACGGACACGTCCGCGACCAGGCCCCGGAAGTCGTCCGTGTCGACCCGCAAGAGCGACACCGGCTCGACGCATTGCACCGTGGCGGAGCGCGGCTCGCCGGTGAGCAAGGCCATCTCACCGAAGCAGTCCCCGGGGCCGAGCATCGCCACGCGTGTCGGCGCGGCCCCGTGCCCGGACTCGACGAGTACCTCGACCCGGCCTGCGTCCACAACGTAGAACGCGTCGGCCTCGTCGCCCGCGCGGAACACGGTATGCCCCGGCCCACACTCCACGCGCGTCACTCGGTCCGCGACGTGACGAAGCGCCTCTTCGGGCACACCTTCGAACAACCTTGATTGCCTAAGCCGATCGATCGGTCCCACCAAGTCCGCCCACGCGTCCTTACTCCTCAGCGACCACCCTCACGACAGGCACACCGTCAGAGCCCGCCTCCGTCACGTAATCCCGGAACAACGGCACCGTGTCCGACAGAACCCCCAAGATCACGGCCATCAGCCGCCTGATCTCCGCGTCCGCGTGTTCTGAGCCCCTCAGCGCCAGAATGTGGCGCCAGGCACGCACGTTCGCGGTCATCACGATATGAGTCTCCGCGCAGTTCGGCAACACTGCCCTGGCGCACTCGCGCTTCCTCTTCCGGTCGGCGATCCGCTCGTCGAGACCTTCGACGAGGCGCACGTAAGCGGCGAGCGACGCGCGGCAGGCCTCGGCCCACACCTCGAGCAGCGAGTCGTCGCCCATGAGCGCCGGCGGAACGACGAACGCGATGTCGGACGAGTCGACGTAGCGCTGGCTGAGCTGGCTGTATGAGCACCCGGCCCTGTGTCGCACCAGCTCATGGGTCAGCGCCCTGGACACCCCGCGCAGGTACAGGCTGTAGTCGGCGTGCTCGAGCACCGACCCGTGCCCCTGGCGGATGATGCTGGCAATGTACTCATGGTTCGTGCGCCCGGCGGGGTTGTGCCAGCTCTGGTAACACGAGCGCCCCGCGGCCTCGAGCAAGAGTTCCGCGCCGTCGCCGGAGGCGTCGGTCTTCCACGCCTCCATGATCTCCGCCGACAGCCCCAGAAAACGGGTCGCCCCAACGAGGGTCACATTCGGGGCCACGATGGCCGTAATGCCGACTTCAGGAACGGCAATCCTGTATTGACCGCGTTCGGCGGCCCCAGTGAGGGCGGCTGCGAGCCCCACGATCCGGTACCTCCCGAGATCCCCCCGTATGGCTAGGCGCCCTCGGCCTGGAGTCGACCGTCGAGCTCGCGGATGGCATCCCTGAGCCGAGCGGCGAGCCGGTAGTCCTCTCGGTCAATAGCGTCGCGAAGCTCCACGCTCATACGCACGCGCGACGCGATCTCCTCGTCGGCGGCCTCGAAGCCCTCTACAAGCTCCTCGAGCGAGGTGAGGTCGTCGTACAACGCGGCCTCGTCGGGATGGTCGGCGTCGGCCAGTAGGTTCCTCGCCTCGATGACCGCGTCGGCAACAGCCCTCGCCGCGCCGGCGGCATCCCCCGCCTCGAGCAGGAGGCCCGCCCTAGCCCGCGCCTGCATCATCACCACGAAGGGTCGGTACTGCTCGAGCGCCTCACGGTCCTCCTCGTCCTCCGCGTATGCCCGGCAGAGGTCCATGACCTGCAGGTTCCGCGAGGTGTCACCATCGGCGCGCGCGTAGTCGCGCAGGTGAAGGCAGCAGACGTACCGCAGGTAGTAGATAGTAGCCTCATCGCGGAGGGCGCGGCACTCCTCTGCGCTGAGCTTGAAAACAGGGCGCTGGCGCTGGCCGAGACGTGCCGCCTCCAGGCGGTCGAGGTGGTAGTGCAGCAGCGACTCACGTCCTTGCGGCCACACGCCGTCGGGCGGCCCGTCGGCCTCCATCTGGATGATGCCGAGCTCCGTCCGAAGCTGCACCTTCTCCCGGTTGTCGAGGCCGACTACCCGGCGCGCGACGATCTCGCCGGGGACGTAATCGAACCCCTCCAGCAGCGGCGCAATGTCCAGTGACATTCCTACTTCCTCCGGAATCCGCCCGGACCAGGCGCGAACCGGGCCGGCCGCTCAACCGTTTCTGTCCTGTTCGGCACTCGCCGACCTCGGCCTCCACGTTTGTGCCGTCACTCACTCGTTGCCAGGCGATCATCGTCGGGGCGCATGGCGATGCGCCCGACCAGAACGAGGACCAGTGCACGGTTGTCCGAAAACGTTAGTGCGGGGGGTTGGGCTGCGCCGTATGGCGGCAGGGGACCGAAAGGCGCTGTCACGTGCAGCTCACAGGCGAGCTCGGGCCCGAGTCGCCCGAGGTGATGATCCCCGTTGATGTGCGGACCCTGAACGAGTGTGGGGCCGCGATGTGCGATCTGTACCAGTTCACGTCGCACCGCGGCTACGTGCTGTTCCTATCCAAGGCCGCCCCATTCGCGGAGGAGATGCGGGGCCAGCTTACCCAATCGCGGGTCCGCCGGCTGTACATCAGGCCCGACGAAGCCCAAGTGTACGCCGCGTACCTGCTCAACCGGCTGAGGCGGATCAGTGAAGACCCCGACGCAAGCGTTGCCGAACAGGCGGAGGTAGCGTTCCAGGCCGCGCAGTTCCTAACGGACCGGTTGTTCATAGAGCCGGAAGCCCACGTCTTCAAAGGGATCAGGAGCACCGTCGAGGCGACGGCCGAGATGATGCTCCAGGACTCGCGCGTTGCCGGCGCCATGATGGGCCTGACACGCCTGGGCACCTACGTCTACGACCATTCCGTGAACGTCGCGGTGTTCGGGTCCGCGCTGGCGATGTCGCTGAACCCCGATCCCTACTGGCTGCGCTCAGTGTCGCTCGGCTTGTACGTCCACGACGTCGGGAAGATACGCCTTCCCCGCGAGGTACTCACGATGCCGGGGCAGTTCGCCGCGGCGCAGTGGGCCCTCATGAAGCAGCATCCGGGGCTCGGCCTTGTCGTGCTCCGCTCCTTTGAGGAAGATGACCCGATCGTCCGGTCCATCGTGGTCCAGCACCATGAACGCGCCGACGGATCCGGCTACCCGAGGGGGCTGAAGGGTGCACAGATCTCGCTCGAGGCGAAGATCTGCGCGGCGGCCGACGTGTTCGACGCACTGACGACCGCCCGTCCCTACAAGGACCCGATCACCACCTTCGCCGCGATCGACAAGATGATCAGGGAGATGCACCAGGAGTTCGACCGACCCATCTTCGAGCGCTTCATCCTGCTGTTTGACCGGTCTTTCAGGCAGTAGACCGCCGGGCGGCCACTCGCACACCCGCGAACGGACGCACGACGATGACGGAAGGTGGTGCGTCGTGCGCATGGCGTTCACGTTGGCTCCGGCCGCGCTCGCGTTGCTCTCGGCCGGCCCCCACGCTGACTCGCTCACCCTCGTCCGTGACGGCAGGCCGGCCGCAACCATCGTTCTTGCCGCCGAGCCCTCTTCCTCGGCCGACCTCGCCGCCACTGAGCTCCGGGACCACGTCGCGAGGATCACGGGAGCCGTACTGCCCATCGCGTACGACGACGCCACGGTCGAGGGGCCCAAGATCCTTGTGGGGGAGAGCGCTCTGACGCGCGATCTGGGCCTCCGCTCCGCCGACTTCGCCAGTCAGGAGTACCTCATCCGCATCCGGTCGGACACCCTCGTTCTGATGGGTCGCGACGGCTCGACCGGCACCGACTCATCAGGCCTGCCCGGCTGGGGCGAGGGGCGGTTCGGGGCCGGGGTGGCCTTCGACGGCCGTGCTTCGGCGCTGACGGTGCCGGAGTGCGGCTTCGATGATGAGCAGGGCACGCTCGAGGCGTGGGTGATGTTGCCCCCCGAACCGCAGACGAAGGCCGGCACCATCTTGCGCCTCGATGGCGCGAACCCGTGGACTTACCACATCATCGAGCGCGAGCCCGGCGCGTCGCGCATCTCCTACATGACCTACGACGGCCGGGCTGTGAACAGCGTCTGGTCGGATGCGCTCGCGCCGGGCTGGCACCACGTGCTGGGCACCCACAGCCGCGCCGCCGGCAACATCGAGCTCTTCATCGACGGTCGAAGCTGCGGGACGGCCGCCTTCGGGGTGACGACCTGCGCGCACTCGGTTCTCAACGTCGGCGCCCTGGCGGACGCGCGGAAGGGGAACCTCTTCGCTGGCACGATCGACGAAGTCCGCGTGTCGCGAGTCGTCCGACCGACGCCACCCGCGGGCGGGCCGACGTCCCCGGCCGAGGCCGACGCGGACGCCACGCTGCTGCTGCACTGCGACGAAGGGCGCGGCCTGCCGCATGACTCGAGCGGCCGGGCGCGGGTGCCTCTCGCGCTGCCCGGGCTGTTCGACGACAACGGGACGCTCTACGCGGCCTATGACTTCCTCGAGCGCTTCTGTGGCGTGCGCTGGTACATCCCCGGTGAGATCGGCACCGTCTGCCCCACCAGCACAAGCCTGGAGGTCAGCGGGGAGGACATTCGGCGCTCGCCGGACATGATCCACCGGTGGATCACCCCGACGACTCTGTACATCCCCACACCCGCCGACCCGGTGCCAGCCGAGGATGTTGCGCTGTGGAGGCTGCGCATGAGGATCGGCGGCCGGAGCTTCGGGGTGTCGCATTCCTTCTACGGGTTCTACGAGCGGTTCCTGGCATCACACCCCGACTGGTTCGCTCAAGGGTACGAGGGGCAGCCTCCGCAGATGTGCTACACCAACCCGGGCTTCATCGCCCAGGTCGTCCAGGACGCGAAGGACTACTTCGACGGCAAGGGCGCGCCGCCGGGGGCGGCCGCGGCCGGCGACGTGTTCGGCCTCGTCCCGATGGACAACATGAGCTGGTGCAAGTGCGAACGGTGCCAGACCGAGCTGGACCAGGCCGAGATGAGCAACCCTCAGTTCTCAAACGGGAAGGCGAGCGGGTATATCTTCCGGTTCGTCAACAAGGTCGCGGCCGAGGTCCGCAAGACACACCCCGATAAGTGGATCGGCGCGCTGGCCTACTCGGACTACGCCTACTACCCGGAAGGGCTTGAGCTCGAGCCCAACATCGCGGTCCAGATGTGTCTCCACACGCGCAACTGGTGGTGCCCGTCGATGGAGCGAAACGACCTCAAAGTGCTGAACACGTGGGCCGACCGGGAGGGCGCGCGACGGCCGCTCTACCTGTGGCTGTACTACTGCTTCCCGGCGCTCCAGGCGCAGTACGAGCATCACGAGGTCTTCCCCAGCTTCTTCGCCCACACGGTTGTCAGGCAGATGGCGCTGTACCACAACGCGGGCATCAGGGGCATCTTCATGGAGCATTCCAGCGAGTTCGGCCAGACGCACCTCATGGACGTACCGGATATCTACGTTACCCTGAAGCTGGCCGACGACTCGTCGCTTGACGGGAACGCGCTCGTAGGCGAGTTCTTCACGAGGTTCTACGGCGCCGCGGCTGAGCCGATGCGCCGCCTCTACGAGCGCATCGAGGAGACGTACTCCAGCCCTCAGAGCTACCCGCCGGAGATACAGTCCTCCCCGGCGCACCACCACCAGACCGAGGAGCTGGCGTGGAAGTGCCTCGGCACCGAGGAGCGCATGGCCGAGTTCGGCGCGCTGATGGCCGAGGCGGAGCGGGCCGCGACCACGAGCGTCGAGAAGCAGCGCGTCGAGCTGTTCCGCAAGGGCATCTGGGAACGCATGGTCGAAGGTCGCCGACAGTGGGTCGAGAAGAGCGCCGGCGCTGTGCGGTGACCGTGTGTTGTTGAGTGTGGGGAGTGGGTGACGATGCGTCTGCTGTTCCCGCTGGTGCTGGTGGCCGGGTCCTTGCTCGTGAGCCTCATCGTACACTGCGCGCGCAAGAGGACCTGGCCCACACTCGGCGCGGCCGTCGTCGGCATGGTCGCGGGCGGTGCACTGGGTACGTGGGCGGGGGAGCAGGTCTACCTTATGGTCTATGGCGGCGGCGACCCGGTCGCGGATCTCATCGTCGGCCTCTACTACGGGCTGCTACCGGGTGCGGCAGGGCTGGGTTGGGCCGCATTGGGGCTCCTCAACCTGGTGGCAAGGCGTAGCGCGTCCAACAGCAGAGTTATATCAGACTAAGTTTTAGGGTATGGTGGTACGCCTATAGTGTTATACTCAGCGTCGGCGGGACGGGCGCGCGACCATTCCGCGAGCATCGGGCTAGGAGTGTGACGAATGCAGAGGCTGAGTGTAGCTGTATGGGTCCTCGCGCTGACGATCGCGATCAGCGCCGGATTGGTCACTGTGGCGATGACTGGGTGCGAGCCTGTTATGGGGCAGACACCGAGTACCGTAGACGTCTCGGCGACAGCCGCCGACAGGTTCCAGCCCGAGGTGATCCTCGTGTCCATCGACGACCACGTCCGCTGGACGAACGACGGCACCGACCGGCATACGGTCACCGCGGACCAGGCTAACGCCGCCGCCGGCGGCCCGTCATCAACGGCGCAGTATCCCGCGGGGGTCCCAGCCGGCGAATCCTACGAGTGGACCGTCCCGGCGAGCGCCGCGTCGGGCACGGCCTGGTACTACCACTGCCAGTTCCATGGGGCCGCGGGCGACGGAACCACCCAAGGGGCCGGGATGGCCGGTACCATCACCGTGCGCTAGGCAGAGACGTAGTATCGCGGGAGTGGCCTAGCGGCCTTCGGCGCCGCGGGCTCCGGTCGCGCAGCCGGAGCAGATCCTACCTCTCAGGGCGCTGCAGTATGTGCCGCGCTCGCAAGTTGGCAACAGCGAGGACTCCTTCTGAATGTTGTCCACGGCCAGCAGCTGGATCCGCCGGTGGAGCTCCGCGGCCTCTCGCGACAACTGATCGATCCGGGCGGCATCGGACGGGCTGCCGGTGACGGCCAACTCCGCAAGCTCGGCGTTCTTCGTTTGGTACGAGTCCACAAGCGGTTGCGCCCTGGACGTGAACTCCTGCCGGAGCGCCGTAACCTGGGCGACCAGCTCGGCGCTGAGGGTCGGCCCGCCGGGACCCATCGGCCGGCACGCCGTTGAGGCCGCTGCTCGGGCTGACGCATACCGAGAGTACGCCGCCGAGCCCACGGCTGCGACGTTGAAGGCCAGCGAGACGATCAGCAGTGCTGGGAGCCAGTGAGACCTGTTCACCGCTTGTCCCCTCCCGTGTCGGCGATAAGCTGCGCGTACACGCCGCCGACCGACTCGGCCGGCACGCGGTCGAGCGCCGCGATCGGCCACTCAGCCGCAATGGTCCGGGCCGGAGCCGTCACACCGTCGGGGCGACCGATCTCCTTGCCTGTGACTCCACCCAGCAGCACCGCGACGGCGGCGGCGCATGTCCACACGACGGTCGGCGCGAGGCGGGGTAGCGTCGGGACCCATCCCCGCGTGCCGGCGCTGTCTATCTTCGCCCACAGCAGTCGGTTGAACCCGGATCCCGGGTCCGCCGACTCGTCCGACTCAAGCGCCTGCCAGACCTTGTACGCCCTTGCCAGCTCGGACTGACACCTCGCGCACGATCCTAGGTGAAGGTCCAGGCTGCCACGCGTGCGCCCATCGAGCGTGCCGGCGAGGTACCCCTCGAGCTTCCTCTTGGCTGCGGGGCAGCGCATCCCGGTCGACCTCCTCCTCAGCCCGGCTATCCCTCGTCCAACTCAGCCGACAGCGTCAGTCTTGCACGGTAGAGCATAGCCTCGACCGCCTTCTCGGTGCAGCCCAGCACCTCGGCGATCTCGCGATATGAGCGGCCCTCGTAACGGCAGAGCACCACTGCGGTCCTCTGCTTGTCCGGGAGCCGCTGCAGCGCGTTCTTGACCCTGCCCACAAGATCGCGCTGCAACACCACGCGCTCGGGTTCTCCGCTGCGCGGGCCGCTGGGGTCGGCCTCCTCGGCATCGACAGATGGCCTGCGCTTCTGCTTGCGTGACAGCTCGATACACAGGTTCACCACGATCCGGTACAGGAACGTCGAGAACTTAGCATCGGGCCGGTACCGCTGGCGACTGCGGTACAGCCTCACAAACGCTTCTTGCGCCACATCGTCCGCATCATCCTGCGCCCTCACGTAGCGCCGCGCGAGTGCGGTGACTCGCTCGCGATGGCGCGTGACCAGGTCATCGAATGCCGCCCGATCTCCGGCAGCGCTCCGGAGCATGAGCTCCTCGTCGGTGTGGCTAGGTGCGGCGCGCGGTCCGACGGGCGTCAACCACATGTGCCCCTCTCAGGGGGTCGAGGTGCACGCCAGCGTGCGCGCCTACCTTACCACAGGGGCGGCCTGAGGGGCACCGGTGGAGCGCGGAGCCGGTGCCCCACCAGTCATGCTAGGTCGTCAGGTTGGTGTCCGGTCGGGCAGGCCTGTCGGTGCCCGTATCAGTCTTGGGGCCCTCGTCCTTCGCCTTGTCGCGGCACGCATCCGTGCATTGGTGAGCCCCTGCGCAGCCCTCAGCGCACTGTGCGCCCTCGCCGGCAGCCACTCTGTTGTGCAGCGGGCAGGCGCCCTCAGACGCCAGTGCCGCAGACTCCGCGCCCGTAGCGACCGCGCCGTGCATCCCGCAACCGCCGCCGGCCTGCATCCCACAGCCGCCGCCGGCCTCCTTCATGCCGCACGCGCCCTCTTGCATCGCGCAGCCGCCGCCGGGACCGATCGCCGCTGTCTCGACGCGCGCGATCTGGTGCCTGTCCGACGCGTACGACGTGACATACGCAACGCCCATGCCAATAACAACCGCCAAGCCGTAGATAACAGCCTTCCTGTTCATCCATCCGCCTCCGGATTCGTCGGTGCCCTCACCCGATGGCCGCCAAGAGCGCTGCACCAAGGCCTGGGCCGGTGATCGCACGGACGCACAAACCGTGCGTTGCTGTCCGTCCTCTGTAACGCGTCGCGGGTCGCGAACCCTCGGCCGCAAGTCAGGCGATTCACCGTGCAATCGGCGGCGCGGCAATGACAGGACTAGCCTTGCGGCGAGCGAAGCAAGGGCCGGTGATGGCGTTGCTCACCAGCGTGCCTCCGTGGAGGGAGCCCATGGCGTTAGTGGACGTGCACGGCAAGGCCGGTTGTGCCGAAGACCCGCAGGCCCCCAGCCGGGGTGAACCGGTCAACGACCGCGTCGTGCTGGACCGGCTGGAAGCGCTTCAAAGCGCGACCGTCGAGCTGGCAATGTGCGACGACGAGGACCGACTGTACCGCCGGGCGATCGAGCTCGCCGTTGGGCGCCTGGGCTTCGACAGGTTCAGCATCTGGGTGGGCTCCGAAGACGGCGATGTCCTGGCCGGCACCTACGGCACAGACGAGTCCGGCGCGGTCCGTCGCGAAACGGACAGTCGAATCCCGGTCAGCCTTGATGTCGTGCGGCGCCGCTTGGATGCTGAAGGCCCATGGTGGGTCCGCGACAGTGGCGTACCGCTCGGCAACCAGGCCGGACAGGCTGTGGGACTCGGCGATCTGGTGCGCGTCGGGCTGTGGGACGGCCGGCGCGTCGTCGGTTGCGTCTACGCCGACAACCTCCTAACCGGCGCCCCCATCGACGACGAGCAGTGCGACCTCATGGCCCTCTACGCGACCGCGATCGGCCACCTGCGCGCTAAGCTCCGCGCCGAGGCCGCGTCCCGAGCCACGGAGGAGCAGTTCCGACGGCTGTTCGACGAGATGCCGAGCGGCTTCGCGATCATAGAGTTCGTCCGCGACGCGGCGGGCACCCCGGTCGACATGGTCTGCGTGGACGCGAACCCGGCCTTGTGCGCCATGCTCGGCCTGCCGAGGGCCGGCCTTGTGGGGCGCGCGGCCACGGCACTAGGCACGAACCTGCGAGAGGACTGGCTCGGCGCTCTGCATGAGGTGGCCGCCACCGGAGTGGCGTTGCGCACGGACGACTACAGCCCGACACTCGGCATTCACCTTGGCATCTACGCGTTCCGTTCCCCCTCGTGCCAGGTGGCTCTCATACTGTCCGACATCACCGAGCGGATACGAGTCGAGCGAGCCATCCTGGAGAGCGAGTCGCAGCTTCGCGCGCTGTTCTCCAGCGCGGGTGCCGGAATCTTCCAGATGTCTGTTGACAACAAGTACCTACGGGTGAACCAGCGATGGGCCGAGATGCTGGGCTATACCGCGGAAGAGCTGCTCGCGCTGGACCCGAGGGTGGTCACGCATCCCGATGATATCGCGCGAACCGGCGAGGCCGCCGGCAGCCTTGTGGAGGGGCGTGTAGGCGACTACAGGATGGTGAAGCGGTACGCCCGCAAGGACGGGTCCGTCATGTGGGGCGAGGTATCCGTAAGCCCCATCCGCGACAGAGAGGGCCATGTGGACAGCGTTATCGCCGTGGTGATCGACGTCACTGAACGGCGATGGGCCGAGGAGGAGCGCAGGGAGCTCGAAGCCAGAGTCCAGTCGGCTCAACGGTGGGAGAGCCTGGCGGTCCTGGCGGGCGGCGTCGCTCACGACTTCAACAACATCCTGCAGGGCATACTGGGCAACGTCGGTCTCGCTCTCATGCAGACTCCGCCCTCGTCCCCTTCCTACCAGTACCTCACCCGGCTCGAGGAGGCCGCCGCTCGCGCGGGCGACCTGGCCAATCAGATGCTGGCCTACTCGGGGCGAGGCAGGCTCGAGGTGCGCCTCCTGAGTCTGTCGCGCCTGGTGGAGGGGATGCTGGGGTTGCTGCAGTCGTCCACCCCCAAGGGCATACGCCTGGCCCTCGAGCTCGCACGTGAGCTGCCCACAGTCGAGGGCGACGAGACCCAGCTCAGCCAGGTGGTGCTCAACCTCGTGACCAACGGCGCTGAAGCCGTCGGCAACGGGCCAGGAACTGTCACGTTGCGTACCGGGGCCATGGACCCCGCCGACCTGGGCCTCGACGCGGTCTCCGTTGATGCCGACCCGCCCGAGGGCCCGTGCGTGTACGTCGAAGTTGAGGACACCGGCTGTGGGATGGACACCGCGACTCGAGCGCGCATGTTCGAGCCGTTCTACACCACAAAGTTCACGGGCCGCGGGCTTGGCTTGGCGGCCGTGCTGGGCATCGTCAAGGGTCACTCAGGGGCGATAGCGGTCGACAGCGTGCCCGGGAGAGGCACCCGCATCAGGGTCCTTCTGCCCATAGCTCATGCCGACCCGACGGAGGCCCCCGCGGCTCCCACCTGGGCGGTGGCCGCCTCTCGTCCCGCGCGTGGCGGCACCGTCCTGGTTGTCGATGACGAGCCCTACGTGCTCGATGTCGCGCGCCTGACGCTCGAGCAAGCCGGCTACACCGCCCTGACGTCGGATGACCGCGAGGGGGCCGTGGAACTCGCCAGGGCCAACGCCGACCGTCTGCGGGCGCTCGTCATCGACGTGACCATGCCTGGGCCGATGTCCGTGGACCAAGTGTGTGAGACCGTGCATGAGCTATGCCCGGACGCGACGCTCGTGCTGTCAAGCGGGTACAGCGAGGAGGACGTCACGAGCCGCCTGCGGAGTTCGGAGATCGCCGCATTCCTGCACAAGCCGTACCGGCCGCAGCAGCTCATCGGAGTGATCGAACACGCAAGCCGCTAGAGCCCCTACTCGGCCCGCAGCAGCAGCAGCGGGCAGTGGACCCGCGCCGCGAGCCGCTGCGTGAAGCTGCCCTCAATGAGTGCACCCAGGCCTCCGCGCCCGTGGCTCGCAAGCACGACTAGGTCCGGCCGCAGGCGGCTCGCCTGCATGGCCACGCAACGCACCGCCTCGCCGCGCACCACCTGAGTCGTAACGGCCACTCCTGCCGGGGCGAAGCTGTCGGACATGGCGCGCAGGGCGGCCTCGGCCGCCTCCTCCTGCATGTCGAGAAGGGCTCTCATCGTCGTCGGAAGCAGCACAGCCGTCCCGGCGTCGTTGCCCTCCATGGTTCGTGGGGTGGGAACCGCCCACAGCAGATGGACGCTCGCCTCGAACGCTCGCGCCATCGTGGCGGCGGCAGACAGCGAGACCTCCTGGTCGTGCCCGCCGTCGACAGGCACAAGGATGGCCCGCGGGGCGTACTCGCCTCGGCCCGTCGCCTCCGATCGCACCAGCAGGATGGGAAGAGTGCTCCGCTGCATGACCTGCTGCGCGATACTTCCGAACAGCACGTCGCGGATGCCACCGTGCCCGTGGCTGCACAGCACGACGAGGTCCTGCTTGTACTCGTGGGCGTGCTCGATGATGCTGCCCGCCACGTCGCCCTCACGAGCTTCATGGACGTGCAGCTCCACCTCCAGCCCCGCCTCTGTCAACCGCTCCGAGACAGATCGGAGGTACCCGCCCGCCTCACCGCCCACCGACAGGTGCCGCTCTCCGTGAATGGACGCCGGCGGGCGACGCTCCAAGACGTGCAGCAAGGTCACGGTCGAGCCCAGTCTCTTCCCCAGGCCCAGGACGACGGGAAGCGCGGCCTCCGCGAGGCCGGACCCATCGAGAGGCACCAGCACGCGTGCGAAGGGAAACTCGCGCGAAACGCCCATCGGCCTCAGCTCCCCGTGAAGGTCTGGTAGAGCAGGAACAGATTGAGAGCGATGATCAGCGCGGCGACCACACTCGTCGCGGCGGTCGTCACAGGATGGTTCACAAGAACGCCCATCAGCTTGCGATCCTTGGTGAAGAGCAGCAGCGGCACAAGAGCGAACGGGATCCCGAAGCTGAGCACCACCTGGCTGACGACGAGGACGCGCGTCGGATCAAGCCCCCATATGATGACGATGATTGACGGGAGCATTGTCACCCCTCGCCGCAGCCAGGCCGGGGTGGTGCGGTGCATGAAGCCCTGCATCACGACCTGGCCGGCCATCGTCCCCACCGCGGACGACGAGAGCCCCGCCGCCAGCAGCGACAGCCCGAACACCCAGCTCGCCGCAGGCCCCAGAAGAGGGGTGAGTGTCTCATACGCCGTCTCGATGCCGGCGATCGCGGTCAGCCCGGCCCTGTGGAACGTCGACGCCGCCATAATGAGCATCGCCGCGTTGATGAGGCCCGCGCCGCTCATCGCGATCAGCACGTCCGTGACCTCATATCGGAACAGCTTGCGGAGCTGGGCCGGGTCGGAGGTCACGATCCGGCCCTGCGTCAGCGCGGAATGAAGGAAGATGACGTGGGGCATGACCGTGGCCCCCAGAATGCCCGACGCCAGGAGCACGCTCTCGGGACCGTGAAGCCTGGGCACGATCATCGCGTTCCCGATCTCGCCCCAGTTCGGCCTGTCCAGGACCGTCTCGATCAGATAGCACGCCGCGATAACCCCCACCAGAGCGGCGATGACCGCCTCGAGCGGTCTGAACCCGTGGCGCTCCAAGCCCAGGATGAGGAACGTCGTGATCGCTGTGAGGATTCCACCCACGATCAGCGGGCAGTGGAACAGAAGCTGGAACCCCACAGCCGCGCCCAGGAACTCCGCCAGGTCGGTTGCCATCGCCACCACTTCGGCGATGACCCACATGCTCCGGACGAGGACTCGCGGGTACCGCTCCCGGCACTGCTCCGACAGGTTGCGCCCCGTGGCGATGCCAAGCTTCGCGGACAGGGCCTGGATGAGCATCGCCATCAGGTTGCTGGCCACGATCACCCATATCAGCATGTACCCGAAGGTCGCGCCGCCCGCGATGTTGGTCGCGAAGTTGCCGGGGTCCATGTACGCGACCGAGGCTATGAAGGCCGGGCCCAGGAACGGCAGCAACCGTGCAAGGAACCCCTTCTTGCTGGTACCTGACAGTACCTGTCCTGCAGCCTCGAGGGTCGCCTCGTCGCTGGTCGCCCTTGACCGGCTCATCCGCCACCTCCCTCAGCCCGCCCCGAAAGCGGAGCGGCGCCACGGAGCCCAGGAGCGCCAGGACCGTGGCCGCCAGGCATGGGTACGGCATCGCGCATCCGACTCTATCATACATGCTCGACCCGCTCCCGGCTTGCACCGACCCGACCCAGGCTCGTTTGCTCCTCCGAGCGTCAGCGCATGCTGACCCAGCCATCACCGCCATGCGATGTCGGTGCTGAGGACGGGCGCGAGGGGCGCGTGGGTCGCCCGCACTGAGGCGATTCGGCAGGAGAGTCAGTGCCGCCCAGATGCGCACGGGCGGCTCCGCATGGGAGCCGCCCCGTGTTGCTGGACTGAACCGCCAGCGGGCGAGCGAGCGACGCAGGCCTAGTGCGGCTCGCCGCCGCCGCCGGGCCTCAACCTGTCGATCTGCAGGATCTGCGGCACTACCACAGTGTTGCCGGAAGAGTCGCTCACAGTCCACAGGATCATGTTCGGCCCGAGGTGGTAGACCAAGTTGGCGGCGTTGTTGGTCGCGATCGGGTTAGTCGTAACGTCGGCGTCGCAGATGTCGATCAAGCCCAGTGGCGGGGTGAGCTGCTTGCCCCAGTAGACAAGGGCGGCCTCCACCTGGGGCCAGCTCCAGCCTGCCGGGAACCAGTACTCGTGCTCGGGCTGGAAGACGGTGATCGTCGGCGTGATATAGCCCGGCGGGATGACCGGAGGCAACGTATCGACAACCGTCACTTGGAAACTGCCGGCTATGACGTTGCCGGAGGCGTCCGACGCCGTGTACGCCACGGTACTGGTTCCCAGAGGGAACACGGTCCCCGATCCTGGCGCGAAGGTGAATGTCGGGTGTGCGTCACACGCGTCCGTGCCCGCTCCGATGAACATCACCGCAGTGCCTGATCTGGTCTCCTGCTCGACGACGACGTTCATACCGGGGCCCACGACGCCGGACAGTGGCAGCGGGCTCGCCTGCCCGGTTGCCGGGACAGGATTCCAACTGCACGCCCACTGGACCAGAGCCGCGTCGGGTGGCTTCGTGTCAACCACTGTGATGAGCTGGGTCACTGT
>Ga0315282_10001759_pt1 | contig 40423 bp, 34 predicted proteins | sample YL17G07_20_MG_FD_203693 | JGI IMG/M metagenome (GOLD analysis project Ga0315282, IMG submission 203693) | Sediment microbial communities from Yellowstone Lake, YNP, Wyoming, USA - YL17G07_20 | ecosystem: Environmental > Aquatic > Freshwater > Lake > Sediment | place: USA: Wyoming | collected...
AAAGCGAAGAAGGCTTTTGAATCCCGCAAGGGGATTTCCCGGGATATTCCGGAGAATAAAGAGTCTGCGGTGATGGGTTTTTCCGTGGAAAATGTGGATGTAAAGAAAGTTGTAGCCGCACTGAAGGAAAGAAAGATCAGGGGGGTCGCAATTTTTTCCGGCAGCGGTAACGTCAAGTTTTCCCAGGATCACGAGATCGTCACCATCGCCGGGGAGCTTTTGAAGAATGATATTTTCTGCGTCTCCGAAGGGGATGCCAGCGTAAGCCTGGCCAAGCACGGGTTCTTAAATCCCCAGCAAACGGAAAAGTATTGCGGCCAAGGGGTGGCGGATCTCCTTACCTCGCTGGGGAAAAATAGGCCCGCGGTCCTTGATTTTGGCAGCAGCGAAAATGGGGGCGTGACCGACTTGCTGCTGGGCATCGCCGGCGTGGAAAAGAAAGCCCTTAAGGATTATCCGATTGTGGCCTGTTTTTCCGAAGCCAATCGGAGCGCAGAGGTCGCCGAGGCCATGTGGACCGTAGCCATGGGCGTCTCGGCCTACTTTTGGCCGTGCCTGCCCGTAACGGGAAGTCCGAAAACCATGGAAGCGTTATCGAAGTTTTGCCAAGAAAAGTTCGGCGCCAAGCTCCACGTTATTACCGATAAAAAGATGGAACCCCGGTCCAAGGCGAACTTGATTATCAAAGACCTTGCGGGAGGGCAGAGCCCTCGCCTCTCGGGTCAATCCTGGAAGTAAAAGCGGATTTGAGGTTGCAACCGTGGCGAAGGGATTTTCTTGGTAGATCTGTTGACCCACCCATGGGCGGAATAAGAAACGGGATGTTGTCCGATTTATGGACTGATTTTCAAGCAAAACCCCGAGACCGATCCTATCCCCGTAGAAAGCTCTTGGGGAAAAATCGAGGTCAATAAAATGAGAGAAATAAAAAGGGGTAAGGAGGATTCAAAATGAAAAAGAGTCTAATTGGACGCGGGACATTTCGTGGAGCCAGGGTCCTGGCGGTTGGGATCACGCTGACCATTGCTGTGGTGCTCATGAGCGTCATGGCCGGAGGACAGGCCTGGGCGGCGACCGTCATTCGGATGGGACACGTGGGATTTCCCGGCTCGCTCTTTGCGGTGGTGAACGATGAATACGCCAAACGGGTCAATGAGGCTCTCAAGGGAAGGTACGAGGTTAAGGTCTTCCATTCCAGCCAGTTGGGCTCCGATGAGGAAATGCTGAAGGGAATCAAGGTCGGGGTCCTGGAAATGTTCCAGCCTTCCACGATCATGAGCACGGTGGATCAGAAGTTCGGCGTCTTCGAGATGCCTTACCTCTTCAAAGATCGGGAACATGTAAAGCAGGTCGCCGCGGACCCGAAGATCAAGGAAATCATGTTCGACCCGCTGCCGGAAAAGGGCCTCCGTCTGCTCGGCATGTGGGAGAACGGTTTCCGGGTCATCACCAACAACGTCCGGCCGATCGTCAAGCCGGAGGACCTGAAGGGGATCAAGCTGCGCGTGCCCAGCGGGGTCTGGCGGGTCAAGATGTTCCGCGCCTACGGGGCGAACCCGGCGCCTCTTGCCTATTCGGAGGTCTTTGCCGCCTTGCAGTCCGGGGTCATGGATGGCCAGGAGAACCCGTTCGCTCAAATCTATGGCGGGAAATTCTACGAGGTGCAGAAGTATCTCTCGCTGTCGGATCACGTCTACACTCCTTCCTACGCGGTGATCTCCGAACGGTTCTGGAAGAAGCTGCCGGCAGATGTGCAGCAGGTCCTGGCCAAGATCGCGGTGGAGGTCGCGGACTTCGCCCGCAAGGAAGGGGCCCGGATGGATACGGAAATCCTGGAGAAGATGCGGAAAACCCTGAAGGTCAACGAGGTGGACAAGGACACCTTCGTCAAGGCCTCCAAGCCCGTCTACGAAGACTTCGCCAAGGACGTCAAGGGGGGCAAGGAATTAGTGGATCGGATCCTGGCGCTGCGTTAGCCACGATTCTAAAGAAGGGATTAAACGGCATAACAGAGCCGGCATGTGTTTTCCGTCCGGCGTGAGCTGCGGGTGGGATTCCCTAATTCCGCAAGGGGGGGACCGATGCGCAAAGCCTACGAGAGATTGGTCGTCATCCTGCAAGCCTATTCCGCCGTGCTGATCCTCGTCATGCTAGGGGTCGTCCTGCTGGGCGTTTTCTACCGGTACGTCGTGGATTCGGCGCTTTCCTGGTACGATGAATTCGCCGGCTACACTCTGGTCTGGCTGACGATGTACGGATCGGTGGCGGGATTGGCCCGCGGAAAACACATCTGCTTCGAGACGCTGGTGGAGAAACTCTCCCGTGGGGGACAGCGAGTCGTGGAAGCTTTTGACGCCCTCTGCGTCTTGGGCTTCTCCCTCGTCTTGCTGGTGTCTGGCTGGGTGCTCATAAGGGAGATGGCCGAGGAGACGTCCGTCTCGCTCCCTGAGGTGAAGATGGCCTGGATCTACAGCGTGATGCCGATCTCGGGCGCGCTCATGGCCCTGATCGGCGTGGTGCAGCTCATCAAGCTGTTCGCGCGCAGCGACGCTCCTGGAGAAACGCGTCCCAAGGCGATGGAGGAGGGACAGTAAATGGGATGGCTTGTCCTGGGTCTGGTCCTGGTTCTGTCCGCCTTGAAGGTTCCCATTGGATTCGTATTGGCCATCGCCACCATCATCGTGGTCTCGGTCCAGGGGACCGCCCCGCTCGCGGCCATCCCCTTGATGATCTTCGGGGGTGCGTCCAAGTTCCCCCTGCTGGCCATCCCGTTGTTCATTCTGGCCGGCGGACTGATGACGACGACCGGGATCTCCACCCGGCTGATCAACCTGGCCAGTGCCCTGGTGGGGTTCATCCGCGGAGGCCTGGCCATGGTGACGATCGTGGCGTCCATGTTCTTCGGAGAGATCTCCGGGTCGGCGGTAGCCGGGGCCGCCGCCATCGGCCAGGTGGTCATCCCGGCCATGGAGAAAAAGGGATACCCCAAGGCCTTTAGCGCCGGGGTGGTTTCGAATGCCGCCACGCTGGCCATCATCATCCCGCCGAGCATTCCCATGATCATCTATGCCGCCATGGCGGATACCTCGGTGGTGAAGCTCTTCATCGCCGGGTTCATCCCGGGTATTATCGGTGGGGGCTTGATGATGGTGCTGTCCTACTATTTCGCGCGGACTCGCGGCTATCCGGCCGAGACGGCCTTCTCGCTGCGAGTTCTGGGCCGAGCACTGAAGGACGGCTTCTGGGCCCTGATGATCCCGGTGATCATCTGGGGCGGGATCTTTGGGGGTCTGGCAACGGCCACCGAGGTCGGAGGGTTGGCGGCCCTGGGGGCGATCCTGATCGGCGTCTTCATCTACCGAGAGCTGAACTTGCGCGACTTCTGGAAAACGATCATTGATTCCTCCATGCAGACGGCGGTCATCATGCTGATCGTGGCAACCTCCGCCGTCCTGGGCTGGTATCTTACCAACGAGGGGATTCCCCAGCAGTTGGCCCAGGCCATGCTGGGCCTCACGCAGAACAAGTACATGATCTTGTTCCTGCTCAACATCGCCTTTTTCGTGGCCGGGTGCTTCCTCCACAGCGCGGCGGCGATCATCCTGATCGTGCCCATCGTGCTGCCGTTGATCAAGCAGCTCGGCATTGATCCGATCCACTTCGGACTCATGGTCACGATCAACCTGGGGGTGGGTCAGCAGACCCCGCCCGTAGCCACGGTGCTGATGACGACCTGCGCCATCGCCAACCTCTCGATGTGGGATGTGTTCAGGACCGGGTTCTACTACATGATGGTTCTGGTGTTTTTAACCCTGCTGGTGACCTACGTGCCGCAGACCGGCCTGTGGCTGGTGAACCAAGTGTACGGCCGATAGCCTTGGTCCGGAGGCCATGGCGACGACTGGCTCATCGATAATTCCTTCCTCGATAAAATCATGAAAGATTATTTGCCGGCGAGATAGTCGAGGGCCGCCAGCACGCCCCCTTTTGCAAAAGGCACACCGGCAAGGGCCAATCCCATTTCCAGCCCGCTCAGGGTCCCGGCCAGCATCAAATCGTTGATGTCCCCCAGGTGCCCGATGCGGAAAACATTGGACTGGAGCTTTCCGAGTCCGTTGCCCAGGGACATGTTAAACTTACCCAGGACGAGCTTGCGGAAAGCATCTGCGTCGTGACCTCCCGGCATCCGCACAGCCGTGACGGAGCTGCTGTATTCCTGCGGGTTCAGGCAGAGCACTTCGAGATTCCAGGCCCTGACCGCCCGTCGCGTTGCCTCCGCCAGGCGGTCGTGACGAGCAAAGACGTTCTCCAGGCCTTCCTCCATCAGCATCTGGAGGGACTCGCGCAGGCCATAAAGCAGGTTGGTCGCCGGGGTGTAAGGGAAGAATCCCGACTTGTTGGTGCTGAGCATCGCTTCCCAGTCCCAATACGACCGGGGGAGCCGTGCGGACTTCGAGGCCGCCAGGGCCTTTCCGCCGATCGCGTTGAGGCCCAGTCCGGGTGGAAGCATCAGGCCTTTCTGGGAACAACAGACGGTCACGTCTACGCCCCATTCGTCCTGCCGGTAGTCGATGGAAGCCAGCGAAGAGATTGTATCGACCATGAACAGGGCCGGGTGGCCGACCCGGTCGATGGCCCGGCGTATTTCAGCTACCCGGCTGGTCACCCCTGTGGAGGTTTCGTTATGCACGATTGCTACCGCTTTGAAAGCTCGCCCCCGGTCTTCGGCCAGCTTGGCCTCGACTACGGCCGGGTCGACACCATGCCGCCAGTCGCCGGGAACGAAATCGACCTCCAGGCCCAGGCGCGCGGCCAAATTGCGCCACAGGGTCGCAAAATGCCCGGTCTCAAACATCAATACCCGGTCGCCGGGTGAAAGGGTGTTCACCAGGGCCGCTTCCCAGGCCCCTGTCCCGGAGGAGGGGTAGATCACCACCGAACCGGTGGTCTTGAACACCGGTTTGAGTCCCTCGAGCACTTCTCGGGCAAGCCGGGTGAATTCCGGCCCACGGTGGTCGATGGTAGGCCTGGCCATCGCCCGGAGGACCCGGTCGGGCACGTTCGTCGGTCCCGGGATTTGGAGAAAATGACGTCCGCTTTTAAAATCCATTTAAACCCCCTAAATGAGAAGAGACCTCCTCAAATTCTCTCCCTTTGCCCAGACTCACTTCCCAGGCCGCATCGGTCCCCTCTCTTTAGATCGACCGCTTGAGCAAATTCGATGGGTCCGATCTTTTCGCCCTTGTCAACTCTTAGCTTGCCGATTCGTATGAGGCCGCCCTTTACAGCGATTTGCATACCTCCTTCATCGATGGAAACGATCTCTCCAGATGGTTTGTCCCCTGTTGCGGGACCCATCTTGGCATCATATAACCTCACTTTCTTGCCTTTTAGGGTGGTGTAGGCACCCGGTTGGGGGTCACATCCTCGAATCAAATTATGAATATCCTCGACCGACTTTTCAAAATCCACGGAGGCCCCTCGATCATCACAGGGAGGCTCATAAGTCGCTCTGGATTCATCCTGGGGAATTCGAGGAGCCCTTCCTCCTTTTATCAATCCGACGGCCTCCACCATGGCATCCACTCCCATGGGAAAAAGGGTGTTGAAATAAAGGGACCCTGCGGTATCTTGCGGGCCGATCTCCACCTCTTTTTGGAGCAGGATCGGACCCGTATCGAGGCCTTTTTCAACCCAAAAAATGGTCAAACCCGTACGGGCATCCCCCTGGATGATGGCCCAGTTGATGGCACTGGCCCCACGATGTCTGGGCAAGAGAGAAGGGTGGTAACATATCGTCCCGACGGAAGGGACACGAAGGAACCTTTCCGGGATGATATCCGTAACGTATGCCAGGAGGACAAGATCCGGTCGCAACTTCACATATCCATTATACACCTGGGAATCCTTCATCCGGATTGGCCGAAAAAGGGGAATTCTTTTCCGCTCGGCTAGTTCCTTGATCGCCTCCCCCCTTTTATCAGGAGGGCAGAAGACTCCGACCACATCCTCCCCCTTTTGGACCAGGGCCTGCAATACTGTCTCCCCAAAAGGACCTTGGCCAATCAAAATAATTCGCATTTCTAAGCCCTCGCGCAAGATCCCCCCTCTCCCCTTTTAAATGGGGGGTTGTGAAAAAATCCTTGCCGCCTCCCACCATTATCGTGGTTCGGGAGCCGGGTGGCGATGAGCGCGGGCAGCATCGGCGGGAGAAAACGCTGGAAGAAGATGCAACCCTGTTTCCGCGAAGGGGGGCGGGGTGCTCCTTCCCGCCTTAGCCATGGAAGGAAAACTGCCTCATGATGCCAAGCGAATTGCCACCCGGATCCCGAACCGGGGAAGGCCAGGAAATGTTGTCCCAAGTCCTGCAATTGGTTACTCGCACAATTTTTTCGCACCTTCAGGGAATGAAGGGGGATTCTTGATTTTCATCGTCATTCGGGACTGCCGACCTTTCCTGTGAGAGGCCGGCAGGGGGGATAGGGGCTTTAGGGAAAGCGGTTCTGCTTCCACCGCTGCGGGATATGGGGGAACAGGGATCCCCAGCCGAGCTTTTTCGGGAATGAGGCGATGCTAGCCCTTCTTGCGTTTGGCATCGAAGGCGGAGATCTCCTTCACGGTGGCCAGAATCGTCCTGGCGTTATCGTAGACCGGGGTGTCCACCATTTTGCCCATATAAGTGACTGCCGCCATCCCCTTGGCGATGCCCTCTTCCTCGAAGACCTTGACGACTCCCTTGGCCCATTCCACATCCTCGGGAGCCGGCGTATAGATCTTGTGAGAGGGTTCGATCTGGGTGGGATGGATCAGCATCCGCCCTTCGTACCCCATCTGCCGGCCTTCGCGGGTGCTCTTCTCAAAAGCCTCAACATCCTTGAACGCTACGAAGGGGCAGTCGATGGCAATGCATCCCGCTGCTCTGGCGGCAACCGCCGCGTGCCTGCGGGCGTATCGCTGCTCCTCGCCTTCGCTCGTGAGCTTCACCCGCATGTCTTTCGTGTAATCCACCGCGCCGAAGATCAGCGAGTTCACCCGCTTGCTGGCGATGGCCGAAGGATAGGCGTTAATGACCCCCTTGGCGGTCTCGATGAGGAGCTGGATGGCGATGCTGCCGACCTTCAGCCCTCTCCTGCGCTCCAGTTCCTCCAGCTTCCAATCGAGGCGCTGCGTGTGGTCCGGGCCGCCGCATTTGGCCAGGCACACCCCGGAGAGTCCCTCGTATACGATGGCTTCAAGGTCGTCGTTGGTCATGAGGGTCTCCCAGTTGTTGATCCGGACGTAAATCGTGGAGCCACCCGATCCGGCCAATTTCAGGTTCTCTCGGGTCATCTGACGGGCTTTCGCTTTTTCCGCCGGGGGAACGGAATCCTCGAGATCCAGGGTAATGATGTCTGCGGGGAACTCCGGAGACTTGGCAATCATCTTTTCATTGTTTCCCGGAACGTAAAATACAGATCGCATTACAGGCATTTTGGCACCTCCTATTTGATTTGGACGTATTGTGAAAATATAACCACAGAGGACACCGAGAAGATATTAACCTTCAGGAAATCTAAAAAAATTGTTATTCCCTCCCCCTCTGTGCCCTCTAAATGCTTAACCTCTTTATCCCTTCTTTTAACCGACCTCACATTAAAATCAATTAACAACCCCAATCCTTTACCTCGCCCCGATCAATAAATTCCTATCAATAATAACTCCGTCCTCCACCGACTAATCTATCATCCCACAGACACCCCTGTCATTCGCTTATCTCTTTGGAAAAAACTCTTTTGGAGGACACAGAGTATTGTTCTGCGACCTCTGTGGTTCCGTATGTTCTCCTCTTTTTCATATCGCTCCCTCCGTTTTCATCTTCGCCACTTCTTCGGCTGAATAACCCAGGAGATCCTCGAGAACAAATTCATTGGCCGCACCCAAGGGAAGGCCGGGGAACTGGACCTCGGGCGAAACCGCTTGTAATCGGATGGGGTTCGCAGGAAATAAAAGAGTCTTTCCGGTTACCGGTTCTGGCACGGCGTGAATGGTTCCCCGCCCTTTCACATGGGGATCCTGGGAAATCTCTTCCATGTTGTAAACGGGCCCGATCGTCACGCCGGCTTTTTCGCATTCTGCGATTACTTCTTTTCGCGTCTTGGACCGAATCCAGTCCCCAATAACCTGGTTGAGCACCTTACGGCTCTCCGTTTGGACCCGCTCGAGGTTGTTCCGAAACCCGGGTTTGGTCTTCAGCTCCGAATGGCCCACAAGATCCATCATCCGCTCGAAGGGAGCCTGGGCGCTGCCCGAGAGAGCCACCCATTTTGCGTCGTGGGTTTGAAAATTGTTGCGCGGGGCGGCAAAAGCCGCCTCGTTTCCCATGGGCTCGGGTATGTTTCCCGATAGAGAATAATAGAGATATTCGGGCCCCAAAAGGCCAAGCAAGGGCTCGTAAAGGGAGAGATCGATTTCCTGCCCCCCTTCCACTCCGCGCTTTTGCCGGCGCAGGGCAACCATGACCCCCAAGGCCAAATGCAGCCCGGTCACCATGTCCGCCAGCGGCAGAGGAGGGCTGGTGGGCGGCTGCCCGGGATGCGTATTCAGGTAGGCAAACCCGCTCATCGATTCGGCCAGCGTGCCAAACCCGGGCTTCGCAGCATACGGGCCGGTCTGCCCGTAGCCCGAGATGCGCCCGATCACCAACCCCTTGTTGATATTCCAGAGCTCCTTTGCGGGAAACCCCAGGCGGTCCAAGGTTCCCGGCCGCATGTTTTCCAGCAGTACATCCGCCCTCTCCACCAGCTGGCGCAGAATTTTCTGCCCCTTCGGGTTCTTCAGGTTGAGGGTAATGGGGAGCTTGTTTCTGGAATTGAACAGCCAATAAGGCTGGTATTTCCCATCCACAACGCTCCAGAAACGGATGGCATCCGGGACATCGCGGGGCTCGATTTTGACGACCTCGGCGCCGAAGTCCCCGAGCATCGTGGCCGCAAACGGGGCCGCCACGACCGCTCCAAGGTCGATGATCCGGATATCCTTCAGCGGGAGTTTGGAATTCTCAACCCGTTTCCTCTGCTCCCGAATGAATGTCCTCATTTTTTCGGAATCCATAGTGTTCTCCTTCCATGGTCACCCCACTGGGGGGAAAGTTCTGAGTTGAGAGGCCTGATCTTCTCCCTTTTCTTTCATCCCTCAGACTGTGAGATAATCTATACGACAAATGGATGATTTATGCAAGCTCTTTTAAAGTATAATCGGCCGTTATAAAGGAGTGCAGAGTGGGGCCTTTGCAGACTTTCCTCCCTCAATTCTTCACTTGCGACTCATCGAATTTTTGAATTCTGTAACGGAAAAGTACCAGTAAAAAGCGGCCACCACCAAGGCATGGGAGATCTTGCCGTCGTGGATGAGCCGGGGAATCTCGGAAAGGGGAAAGCGCAGAACTTCGATATCCTCGGTTGAGTCCTGTTTCGGGGGACTCTTGTAAGCGGCATTCTTAACCAGATAGGTATAACAACGGTTGGTGTGGATGGCCGGGTTGGGGTGGACCACGCCCAAAAGGATGGGTTCGTCCCCCGTGCAACCCGTTTCTTCGAGGAGTTCGCGACTGGCCGCGCTCGCCGGGGTGTCCCCCGGGTCGAGCATCCCGCCGGGAATCTCCAGGGAAAATTCTTTCGTTCCAAAACGATACTGTCTAACCAGGATGACCTTTCCGTCGCCGGTGAGGGGGATGACATTGACCCAGTCGGGGGAATCGATGAGGTAAAAGTCATGGACCTGGCCGGTTCGGGGAGAGCGGTAGTGCTCAATTTTCGTGGTGAATACAGGACCGGATTGCAATACCTTAGAATGGAGGTACGTCCAGGGCTGAGCCATGAATATATCCTTGGACAATATTGGCCGTGACGTCGGCGAAATTTTTTGTTCGGGTTTGCGCTCCGCGGGTAGATGATTTTTTACTGGGCCCGGGAGTACACCTCTTTAGCCGCTGTGATCCCCGCTCCTCTGGCAACCTCGAAACCCTGCTCGCGTAGAGCTTGTTCCAGGGCCGTTAAGAAGTACAGGACGTTCGTCTCGCTCGAAGAGTACCCCATCAATCCCACGCGCCAGATTTTGCCCGTCAAGAGGCCCAGCCCGCCGCCAATCTCCAGGTTATACTCTTCCAAAAGCCTCCGGCGCACCTTGGCGTCGTCGATCCCTTCGGGAATGCGCACGGCGTTCAGAGACCACAGCCGATAAGGTTTTTCTACCAACATGCTAAGCCCCATGGCCTCGATTCCTGCAACCAGCGCCAGGTGATTGCGGCGATGTCGTTCGTAGCGGCTCTCCAGGCCTTCCTCGCGGACGATGCGCAACGCCTCCAGAAGGGCGTAGTTCATGCTGATGGGGGCGGTATGATGGTACTTGCGCTCGCTTGCCCAATACTTACCCAGCATATTCATGTCCAGGTACAAGCTCTGCACTTTTTTGGCTCGACCCTCGATCTTGGCCATGGCCCTTGGCGAGAAAGTAATCGGCGCCAGGCCCGGCGGGCAGCTCAGGCATTTTTGCGTACCGCTGTAGCAGACATCGATCCCCCATTCATCCACCTTCACGGGATGCCCCCCGAGCGAAGTCACGGCATCTACCAGGAGGAGGGTATCCGGATGTTTCTTCAGGATTTTGGGAAATTCTTCCAGGGGCTGGAGGACCCCGGTCGATGTTTCAGCGTGGACGATGGCCAACACTTTGGGCTGGAATGTGCGCAGCTCTTCCTCAATGACGGCGGGGTCAAAAGGCTGTCCCCAGGCGCCGGACAGGGTTCGCAGATTGGCGCCGCAACGTTCGGCCACGTCAACCATCCGTTCCCCGAATACACCATTGGCACAGACCAGGACGCGGTCCCCGGGTTCGACCACATTGACAAAGGCCGCTTCCATTCCCGCGCTCCCCGTACCGGAGATCGGAAGAGTTTGGACATTCTGGGTGGCGAAGACATACTCCAACAGACCTTTAATATTGTCCATGATCTTGATGAATTCCGGGTCCAGATGGCCCACCAAGGGCTTGGCCATGGCCAGAAGAACCCGTGGGTCTGCATTGGACGGTCCGGGGCCCATCAGAATGCGGGCCGGTGGATGAAACTCGTCAGTCATACAACCTCCTCAAATTAAAAGATCCAAACCAAAGGAATATTCGGTTCCATGGAAAATTATCACAGCAAACATTTTAAATCAAGAAATTTTGGGCTACCCCTCTTTCATTGCCGTCAATATTTCACTTGAACCCTTGACCCCTGCCCTGCGAAGCGCGGGGTCGAACCCTTTTCGCCAATTTATGGGAGGGAATGGAATTTAAATTTTCTTGCAGATTATTATTTGACAAGTTTTAAATTTCATTTAGAATAGGAGTTGCCTTTTTATTACTCCAGGATGAAAGGGGGTGAAGTGGGGTGAACAAGGCGGATCTAGTGGCGGAAGTGGCCAAACTGGTGGGGAGCAAGAGAAAGGCGGAAGACGCTGTCTCTTGCGTTTTCGACACCATCACGAAGGCGCTGAAGAAGGGGCAGGCGATGACGCTGGTGGGCTTCGGAACATTTCGCACCGGCAAACGGAAAGCCCGCGTGGGCCGGAATCCCCAGACCGGCAAAGAGATCAAGATCCCGGCGAAGAAGGTACCAAAATTCTCAGCAGGTAAAGCGCTTAAAAATGCCGTGAAATAATCATGAACTTTCTTGGCGGGGCGGGAGCGCTGAACGTGCCGAGCTTCCGCTTCGCTCATCCTTACTCTCCCACCGTTCCTTTCGAGACCTCTACCCCGAACTCCAATGAATGGGGACAGGCGTGGAATTCTTCCACCATGGTCCCATCGCTCCGGAATATCCGCACGATCGGTTCCTAATTTCGCAATGGCTCGGGTAGCCTAGGTTTTGACCTGGGCAACATTTTTTGCTATGATGCTATAAATTTTGATTCCCCCTAAAACCTTTTCCCTGGATCCGAACCCAGGTCGCCAGTCCAAAATTGGGGGGTAAGAATGCCAGGTTATCAGCAAACCCGGCAGTTGCGGCGAATCAGCCAGACAAATGAAGCCAGCTTCAAGGGCCTGACCGCAAAAGAGATTGCGCGGCGAGAAGAAACTGCAATCCGGAATATCTGCCAGGACCCGGTAGCCTTGCAGGCGGCCGGGTTTCCCCTGTATGGCGAGAGAGCCGAGCGGCAAAACTGCTGGGCTTTCCTTGAAACCTTTAGGTTCAGAACCCCTCCTCATCTTAACCCAAGCAAGCTCATCGACCTTCACCTTAACAAGGACCTCATTTGGGTCTTAAAGTGTAATCTCTTTTACGATTCCCTGGATTCGATGAGAGCATTCCGAGAATGAGCGAGATAAACATAAAACCAGGCCAGATCCTTAATGGTTCGCTATTTAACGAACCGATGCGAGTGGAAACGGTTCAAGCCAATGGCCCAAACACCTGGGTGGTGGGGCTGGTTGGAATCCGATCGGAAAGGTTTAGAAAAGTTTCACTAACTTCCCGCGATCTTGAGACGCTTAAAATTCTTGAATCGATCCCTACTTACGATGGCGACGGTAACCTCCTTCGGCTTGGGCTTCAGGCCTATTCCCTCGGCATCGCTTATGAATTCGATCCCTATTTTGGCCTTTCGATTTCCCGGGTGGACCCATTACCTCATCAACTCGAAGCAATCTATGACTACCTTCTAAAACTTGCCCGGGTTCGCTTTCTTCTGGCGGATGATGCCGGGGCGGGTAAGACAATCATGGCGGGCCTTCTCATCCGCGAACTTAAACTTCGAGGCCTTGTGGAGCGCGTTCTGATCGTCTGCCCGGCGAATCTCGCTTTTCAGTGGCAACGAGAGCTCAAAGAAAAATTTGACGAGAAATTCATGATCCTTAAGGGGTATGACATTCGAGACCAATTTGGCATGAATCAATGGCTGGAACAGCGGCAAGTCCTGACCTCCCTTGACTTAGCCAAGAGAGAAGACATCCTTCCAGGCCTCGGGCAAGTCCATTGGGATTTGGTAATTGTGGATGAGGCCCACCGAATGTCGGCTTCGGATGAAACCCATAAAACTGCACGTTATAAGTTGGGCGAACTTCTGCGCGATAGCTCCGACCATCTTCTCTTGCTTACAGCAACCCCCCACAAGGGAGATCCAATAAATTTCAGCCTCTTCCTGCAGCTACTCGACTATGATGCTTATGCGGACGTTAAATCCATCCGTGAAGCCATGGGCCGTCGAAGGGCTCCATTTTACCTGCGGCGCACCAAGGAGGCGATGGTCTATTTTCCAGAGCGGCAGGAAGACGGAAAGTGGATAGCCCGCAAAATTTTCACCAAGCGCATACCCCATACGGTAGATTTTCAGATCGATGGGGCCGAATTCGACCTCTATCGCGATGTGACGCGATTTGTAAAATACCATAGCACGAAAGCCGCTGCCCAAGGTGATGATCCTCGGGCAAGGGCAATCGGCTTCCTGATGTCCCTCTATCAACGCCGCCTGGCCTCCAGTACCCATGCTATGCGCCGTTCGTTGGAAAATCGTGCCAAGCGCCTGGAGGTAGGTCTAAAGCGGGCCCAGGAACTTGCCCGTTTAGTTCCTCCGGACATTCCCGACCCGGAAGAACTGGAGGAAATGGAAGAGCAAGAGCGTGAGAAACTGGAAGAGATCCTGGAGGCCATCACGCTTGCGGGCAGCGCGGAACAAGTGCGTGAAGAGATCGAGGAGTTAAAAAGGCTGGCGACGCAAGCCCAAGGGGTTGAATCCTGCGGAGTTGAAGCCAAATTATCCCGTTTAAAAAACCTGCTTCAACAGGAAGGGTTCTTTGATCAACCTGACAAGAGACTGCTTATCTTTACGGAATTCAAAGACACCCTTGATTATCTAATGAACTGCCTAAAGAATTGGGGCTTCCGGCTTGGGTGTATCCACGGCGGCATGAAAGCTGGATTCCGGGATGAGCCGGGTACCCGCCTCTATGCGGAGCAACAATTTAAAGATGGAGCGATCCAGATTCTTGTGGCCACAGAAGCGGCGGGGGAAGGAATTAACCTCCAGTGTTGTAATGTGCTCTTTAATTATGATATTCCCTGGAATCCGAACCGCCTGGAACAGCGGATGGGCCGCATCCACCGATATGGCCAGCATAAAGACTGTTTGATCTTCAATTTCGTCGCCACCAATACGATTGAAGGTCGGGTGCTCCAACGCCTTTTGGAAAAGCTTCAAGAGATACGCGATAGCCTCGAGGATGATGCCGTCTTTAATGTCGTTGGGGAGATTCTTCCCGCGGCCCATATTGAGAGGGTATTGCGCGACTATTACGCAGGGCGCCTGGGGGAGGCGGACCTGGAAGATCGCCTCTTAAGCGATGTTGATGAAGGACGGTTCAGGGCCATTTGCCAGAATGCCCTCGAAGGACTCGCTACCAAGACCCTAAATCTGGAAATGCTTATCGAACGCCGGGCCAAGGCCCAAGAGCGCCGGTTAGTCCCTGAGACCATTGCTCGTTTCCTCCATGAATCAGCAGGTTATGTACCTTTTACCCTGAAACCCATCTCGAACCTACCCCATACTTTTGATCCGGCCCGGACTCCAGGGGTTTTAAAGAACTATGAATCTCAGCCGGACTGGAAATTGCCGCCCTTATCCATAAAATATTCGCGCATCTCCACTGACCGGGAGATTGCCGAGAAGAATAACCTCGAATGGGTCACTCCGGGACATCCCCTTTTTGAGGCCCTGAGAAGGCACGACCTGAACCTGTCGCAGGAACATCTTGGCAAGGGGGCCTGTTTCTATTCCCTTCAGCATGATTCTCCCGCCCGTCTGGATTTTTACCGAGCTCGGGCAGTGGACGGGCTTGGTCAAGTGATTCACGAACGCCTCTTTGCAGTGGAGATTGTGGACGATGGCAAGTCGCAAATCCAGGACCCGGGCATACTCGGGAATTTCATGCCAACGGAGCCTCCGGAAAATCTCCCTCCCGTTGCGCTTGCCCCCGAAGCCACCGCATGGCTTAACGAGCAGGCGCTCACGCCTTTTCTGGAAGAGGTCCGTGCTGAGCGGATTCATGAGATCGAAAACATTGCGGAGCACATAGAATTTTCCCTGACGGAGCTTTTACAAAAAGCAGACGAAGAGATTGGCCGAGCAGCCTCGGAAGTTGAACAGAAAGTTACCGGAGCGGAGGGGCGCCTGGCCCAGGCCGAGACGCGGCATGCTGAGTTTCTCGCCCGGCGGGAGCGCCGGCGCCAGGAATTGGGCCGCCAGCGTGCCCTCTCGCTTCAAGGGGTGGAGCGGATCACCAGCGTTCTGATTCTGCCCCATCCGGAACGGGAAACCCCCGAAGTGCGCCGCCTCCGTCCGGATTTTGAAACCGAGGCGATCGCCATGCGGATAGTGATAGAACATGAGGCTGCCCAAGGCCGCCAGGTATATGATGTCCACGAAAAGAACCTGGGATATGACATTACCAGCCTCGATTTGAATTCTGGGGAACTACGGCTTATCGAGGTCAAAGGCATCGGCGGAGATTCAGGAATGGTCTTACTCACACCGAATGAGCGGCGGGTTGCAGAGGACAGGCGAGATTGCTACTGGCTCTATATCGTCACCAACTGCAAAGGGAACCCGAAGCTCCAGGATCCGGTTAAAGACCCTGCCCGCCTCAAATGGCATGAAGTGAAAAAGGTGGATCATTATTATTTATCTGTAGATGCTGTAACCAAACCGATGCAGATAAGGGAAGGACCTGGAGTCTTCAAACCGCAGGAGGAATGATGGCAAATCAAAAAGGTGATGCGGAAATCCAGAAAGTCGAGATTTCTGTTAGTAGAATTGAGCAGAAGATTTATCTGATCCGCGGCCAAAGGGTAATGTTGGATGCTGACCTTGCTGAACTTTATGGAGTGAAAACCAAAATTTTGAACAAAGCTGTCAAACGAAACTTGGATCGTTTTCCCGAAGATTTCATGTTTCAGCTTAACAATCAGGAACTTGAACGTTTGAGGTTCCAAATTGGAACCTCAAGAACTGGCCACGGCGGAGCCCGATATTTGCCTTATGCCTTCACCGAACAGGGCGTGGCCATGTTATCCGGTGTCTTGACCAGCCCAAGAGCGATAAAGGTTAATGTTGAAATCATGCGGGCTTTTGTCAGGCTGCGCCAGGTACTGGCGTCACACAAAGAACTCGCCCGAAAACTGGGGGAATTAGAAGATCATTTAAGAAATCATGATGAACAGATACAGGCGATTTTTGATGCGATTCGCCAACTCATGACGCAGCCTAAGGCGGACAGGAAAAAGATTGGCTTTCATCTGAAAGAGCGGCATAGCCCCTATATGGCAAGAGTAAAAAAGAGGCACCCAAATTAACCTCATCAATTCAAATATTATTGTCCTTTGAGACTCTGAATTCGGGGGGAATCAAAGAATATCAAGATTAGATTCTGCTGCAAAACCCCCCATTTTTAGAAATTGTGAAAAAGTGTTCAGAAACCATCGCTTTAAAATCGCCTATAAACGATTTTTATTTTCAGCGAGGGTGTTTTGATGGCCTTTTTGGTAATGCATTTTCCGCCAAATAGGTTTTGCAGCAGAATCAAGATTAAAGACCTGACCCCGCAAGCCGCGCTCAAACTGGAAGCGCTGGAGAAGAAATACGATTCTCAATTTAAGGTCGTCTTCGAAGTGATTCGCCAGCTAATGGCTCCGACAGAAGCGCCCAATAAGAGAATTGGATTTCAATTAAGAGAGAAACGAGCTGCTTATTCTCCAAGGGGATGAATTTAGATTTTGACCATGAAAGATAAGCCTTTTGTCAAGAATGAAGATTCGACCACCAAGACGCAGCTTGTTACTTGTCCTTTTTTCGTCTCGTGACTTACACCTTACGATTTGTTGCGATTTTTATGAAAAAAACTGATAATTCAAGACCTGACGTCGGGCGCGCAAAAGAAAGAAAAAAATGGATAAGGTTTGTTGAATGTTGCGACCTGACCCTACTGTCTTTTTACTTCAGACCTGAAATATTTGAAGCTCGCGATGATCAGATTGGAGAAGCCTTTTTTCAGGTCCAAGAGGAGGAAAGATGAAAACAATCACTTTCTTAACGCTTTTGGTCTCCATCTTTGTTTTTGCCCTTCCTATTTCTGCTGCAAAAGAATTGCCTAAGGTTGTGGTATGGGATCTGACACCCCGAAACACCCCTACCGCCCACGCTCAGGAATTAACATCCATCCTGGTCAGCGAGATTTCCAAATTGAAAAAATATGAAGTCTACAGCCAGGAGAATGTGCGCACCCTGGCGGGCTGGTCCGCAGAAAGGATGAAGTTGGGCTCTACGGATACCCATTCCCTGATTGTTTTGGGCCAAATGAATGTTGCCAAGCTTATTTCTGGGAGTGTGGGCAAGATCGGAGACCGTTATTCGATTTCCCTGAATCTCTTCGACACTCAGAATGCCAGGGCTGAAAATGCCATATCTGAATTCTGCCGTTCGGAGGATGAACTGATCGAGCTGGTGCAACAGGCCATACGCATACTGCTGGGCGCATCCCTTGAACCCGCGGCGGCCATGAAAAAGGAGGTACCCGAGACAAAACAAGAAAAACCTGTAGCCTCGGCTGCTCCCCGGACGATCCACCTTGGCTTGGTCCATCACAGTCAGTCGCCCAAAATGTTCACCCTGGATTTGCCCGAAAATTTTTCCAGGGTGGAAATCGGTGTTTATCATGAGGGCAGCACCGCTATCGACAGCTACCGGGGCTGGAACGCTGGGCTGAAGGTAAATGGAAAAACAGTCTGGGAGTTCAAACGCTGGAACCAGCATGAAGGCGGGGTGATTACTGACTATACTCGCGGTGGCCAGGAAGTCCGGGAAGCTACCGGCAGAGGAAAGTACCTGGATGCCACGAGCTTTTTCAGGCCGGGTATGAACCAAATTACCTTCTACCATCAAAACGAAGGCCCGGGAATTCATGTGCAGGTGAGGATCCAATAATACTCCCTACGGACCCATTGTTTTCATCCCTGGAAACACCGGGAAAATTGTTTATTTCATTAATTCTCTTCTCTTAAATGGGCAAGAAGTCTTACACTGGATAAATATTTACAGAAAATCCTTGACAAGAATATTTAAGCCAAAGTGGTGAATTGAGACGAATCGGGGTCACCCATTGAAAGGCACCTGTCAAGAGAGAAAATCTCTCCTTGCAAAAAGGAAAGTTATATTTTCTTGGCCGTCTCCATCTACTGAAAGCTCAGAGGGCTGGCATGAAGGCAAGCACGATCCATGGCCCTACATAAACTACCTCCTTTTTATCCTAAAAAGTGCCTACCGGGAGTTTGAAGAGCGGGTGGGTCAAATAGCTTCCCCCAAAGGTTCCAAAACAGAAGTCGTTTTGGAAGCCCTTCGCAAGCAGGTGGGAGAATTCAGGTTAGTGAACATTGAACGCGCCTGCCCTGGAGTTGGAAGGGAGTGGATTCGCGTAATCTTGGCCGAGTTAAAGAAATCCGGCGAGATAACCTGCAAAGGCAAAGGGCCTGCGGCCCGGTGGCTGTTTCGGGGGAGAAAGGGTAGTACCTCCAAGTAAGCGTATTAGTAAGCGTATTAAGAGGCCAGAAATCGGGCGAGGTGGAGGGGCTTAATGGCTAATGAAACATCCTTATCTGTCGATAGAGGCGGTAACCCAGCCCATGCAAATACGGGAAGAACCTGGAGCCTTCAAACCGCAGGAGGAATGATGGCGAATCAAACAGGGAATTCGGCAGGCAAGAGAGCCGAGATTTTTGTCAGTAGAATTGAGCAGAAGATTTATCTGATCCGTGGCCAAAAGGTAATGTTGGATGCTGACCTTGCTGAACTTTATGGAGTTAAAACCAAAATTTTGAACAAAGCTGTCAAACGAAACTTGGATCGTTTTCCCGAAGATTTCATGTTTCAGCTTAATAATCAGTAACTTGAACGTTTGAGGTTCCAAAATGGAACCTCAAAAACAGGACGTGGTGGTTCCCGCTATTTGCCCTATGCCTTTACCGAGCAGGGCGTTGCAATGCTGTCCGGTGTTTTGACCAGTTCAAGAGCGATAAAGGTTAATGTTGAAATCATGCACCCAAATTAACCTCATCAATTCAAGTATTATTGTCGTTTCAGGCTCCGAATTCGGGGGAATCAAAGAATATGAAGATTAAAGACCTGACCCCACAAGCCGCGCGCTGGATTGCATTCGGCCGCCATGCAGCCTTTCATTTGGCCGAGGCCGAACCTTTCATTTGGCCGATTCGGTTCTCTGCCGGGAGGCGCCATGGTTGACAAGGTTCTCTACGCTCGCGGAGCCCAAACGCGTCTCGAAGAGGCGCTGGCCGATACCCCTGTCGTGCTGGTGCATGGGCCGCGTCAATGCGGCAAGACCACGCTGGCGCGGCTGGTAGGCGACGCTCGCGGCTATGCCTACGTTTCATTTGATGACGACGTGGCGCTGGCTGCCGCCAAAGCCGATCCGGTGGGATTTGTAATTGATCTGCCGGACAAAGCGGTGCTGGACGAAGTGCAGCGCGCCCCCGGCCTATTCACGGCCATCAAGACCGCGGTGGACCGACTGCGCACACCTGGCCGATTCATCCTGACCGGCTCAGCCAATATCCTCCTGGTGCCGAAACTGGCCGACTCGCTCGCCGGCCGAATGGAAATCCTGCGCCTGCATCCGCTGGCCCAGTGCGAGCTGGCCGCAGGGCAAACGGCACGGCTGGTGAACGTGGCCGAAATGGCCGGTCCCTTTCAGTTGAGCCGCCCGACGATCCGCGACTACGTCACTCTTTTGGAGAGGGTGTTCCTGCTGGAGTCGCTGCCTCCCTGGCACAGCAATCGGTTGAGCCGCTTGATCAAGACGCCCAAGCTTCACCTGGGCGACACGGGGTTGGCGACAACGCTGTTAAATCTTGATCCGTCGGCCCTCCTCAAAGACCGCGCGATGCTGGGCCAGTTGCTCGAAACGTTTGTCTTCCAGGAGCTGCGACGGCAAGCAAGTTGGCACGAGGCCGACATCTCCTTCCACCATTTTCGCGACAAAGACGGGGCCGAGGTTGATATCGTGCTTGAACGTGGCGCCCAGGAGCTGGCGGGGATTGAGGTCAAGACGGCCGCCACGGTCATCTCCAACGATTTCAGAGGCCTGCGGAAATTGAAAGAAACCGCAGGCAAGCGCTTCGCGGCAGGGGTTGTGCTGTACGATGGCGAAAGCGCCGTGGGATTTGGGGACAGCCTTTTTGCCGTTCCGATTCGTGCCCTGTGGGAGACGACATGAAGGCGCGACCAAAAAAAGGAAATACCATGCGTCGTGCGAGCAAACGGCCCCAGGTGCCCTTCGTCTACAAGCTGGTGCTCAACCAATGGCTGCTGTCGTTGTTCAACGTCAAACGATTCGAGGACCTGGCCGAGCACCTGTGCAACGAGGCGCTGGAGGGGCTGGACGAAAACAACGGATCAATGACGCAGCCTGAACGGGATAGGAAAAAGATTGGCTTTCATCTGAAAGAGCGGCATAGCCCCTATATGGCTAGAGTAAAAAAGAGACACCCAAACTAACCTCATCAATTCAAATATTATTGTCGTTTGAGGCTCTGAATTCGAGGGGAATCAAAGAATACTAAGATTAAAGTCCTGACCCCACAAGGCAGAGTTGGCTTTTGAGTAATCGAAGAAGATTTGATCGTCAAACATTCCCGCCATTTTCCGTTAAATGGGGATTGGGTGCGTGTAAAAAGATAAATATGGTTTAGTCACAGTGCTTTGATAGTCTGAAAAATGCAATGTCAATGAAAAAACTGGATGATACAACATTAGAAGCAATCGCGGAACTTATTTGCGGATCTGGGCAGGGTTCAGGTGGGGGAGCGGCATACGAAGCCCCTGGCCCATACCGATCCAAATCTGAAATATCTGCGTTTTTCAATAGAGCTGGAGTCGTCCCCAAAGGCGAATCTTCCACAAGAAAATGGTTTGTTCTCGAATCCCTCCAGGTTTTAAACAGAGAATCAAAAGGTGATATATTATCCAATTCATTAGAAAATGTTATCCTGCGCTTAGCAAACCCCAAAGAATACAGAGGTGATGCGGAAACAACTCGAAAAGTCATTGAACATATGAACAAAATATTGAGTGTTGAAGGGCTTGAGATAGCCCTTGATAGTGTTAACCCATTACTCCGTGAAAAATCCCCTGGAGTAACGTCACGCCAACCAAAAAAGCAAGAACGAATCGCTCCTCCAAATTTCAACAAACTGGTTGATGATTCGGATCTCGCACAAATACTTGTTATGCGGTGGGAGGAAGCACAAGAGTGTGTGGAGGCTAAAGCTTGTTTATCTGCTGTAATTATGATGGGAAGTATATTGGAAGGAGTCTTGCTTCATAAAGTAGAATCAAATCAAAAAGGAGCCTATACTTCCAAATCTGCACCAAAAGATCGTAAGACTGGGGAGGCTAAAAAAATCCAAGAATGGGGATTGTCTTCACTAATTGACGTTGCAAATGAATTAGGTTGGCTCCAGGGAGATGTGAAACGCTTTAGTCATGCACTTCGGGAATCTAGAAATATCGTACACCCATACATGCAACGATTACTCCATGAGGAACCCGATGAAGATACGTGTTCTATTTGTTGGCAGGTGGTGCGTGCAGCCATGGCAGATCTTTTAGGAACGGATTAAGGGGAAAATGATTCCAAAAGAATGCAAACGTTTAGCTGAGGTTGATTTTCCGATAGCGGTGGTCTCAAAACATGCGGCGAGGGAGAAGTCTATACGGCATGGGCATCCATCGACACTTCATCTCTGGTGGGCGCGGCGGCCGCTGGCGGCCTGTCGAGCGATGCTCCTGGGGCTTTTACTCCCTGATCCGTGCGATGCTCATTGCCCGGAAGATTTCAAAAAACAGGCGCGAGAATTATTACCAAAAGTTCAAGGAAAAGTTGGACCAAAAGACGGAGATTTAAGAAAGGCCCTTCTTCATTTTATCGGAGAGTTTTCTAATTGGGATCTATCTTCAGACCGCACCTTCCTGGAAGTTGGCCAGGGGTTGGTAAAGGCGGCTCATCCTGAAGAAACCCCTCTTGTAGTTGATCCCTTCGCCGGTGGGGGATCAATCCCCCTGGAAGCCTTGCGGCTTGGGTGCGAAGCTTTCGCAAGCGACCTTAACCCAGTGGCATGCCTCATCCTCAAAGTCATGATGGAGGATATCCCAAGGCATGGACCAGAATTAGCTGATGAACTAAGGCGAGTCGGGAACGAAATTAAAGAGGCCGCCGAGAAGGAACTGGCCGAGTTCTACCCCTCGGACCATGATGGTGGCAAGCCAATAGCCTATTTATGGGCGCGGACCGTTCGCTGTGAAGCACCGAATTGCGGTGAGGAGATTCCAATCTATAAATCCCCGTGGTTATCCAAGAAAGGGGCACAGAAAGCCCGCTACTTCAAGGAGAGTCCCGATGGCCGTTGCCGAGCACTCGTAATCACGAGCAATCCGCTCGGTGGTCCTGTAGAATTCCGAATCGCACGAGGTGAGGGCAGCGAAGATTCGCGACCGGGTTTTGTCGAACTGCGAGGCACAAAGGCGAAAGGAACCAACGCGAACGCGATTTGTCCCTGCTGCGGCGCGGTTCTTTCCGGGAATAAGAAACATCTTCGTGTACAGAGGCAGCTCGCTGCCCAACGCGGCGGGACGGACGCGGTCTTTGATGCTAAGGGCAACCGCATTGGCGGGGCGCGGCTTCTGGCCGTGGTAACCCTTAAGCCCGGGCAGCAGGGCCGCCACTACCGCCTGCCTACGCAAAATGACTATGAGGCGGTGTGGAAATCTCAGAAGCGAATCAGAGAAATAATTGAAGAATGGGAACACGGCGGGAAAAATGGGCTGTGCCCTGTGCCGGATGAGCCATTGCCGCCGATTGGAACGTTGGGCTTTCGTGTTCAGCGTTATGGGATGCTTCAGTGGAGCGACCTCTTCACGGCGAGGCAGAAGTTGGCGCTGTTTGACACACTGAACGCTGTTCACCGAAGCGAAACACCGGAGCTCGCCCCTCTTCTCGCCTGCGCGCTCAATCGGGTGACTATGAGCGACATGTCCTGCACTCGATGGAACGCCGTAGCAGAGAAGATGCAACACACGTTTGGTCGGCAGGCGCTCCCGATTGTGTGGGATTTCGCGGAAGTCGTGGTTACAGCGAATGCTCCAGGAAATTGGAAGAGTGGATATGAACTGATAGCGGATGTGATCGAGGCGTCGCGGAGCACCCGCTCACTGCAGGCCCAGGTCGCCGATGCAACTGAGCATCCGCTCCCAGACGAAACTGCGGGCGTCTGGTTCACCGACCCGCCCTACTACGACGCGGTGCCCTACGCGGACCTCTCCGATTTTTTTTTCGTCTGGCTGAAACGCGCGATGCCGGGCCATCCATTGCTGCGCGATCCCTTCGATCCCACGAACCTACTTACCCCAAAAATGCGCGAGGCGGTCCAGGATGAGACGAAGCGGGACGACGGCCGACCCAAGGACCGCGCGTGGTTCGAGGAGACGATGGCGAAGGCTTTTGCTGAAGGCCGGCGAGTGTTAAAAGAGGATGGCATCGGATCGGTCGTTTTTGCGCACAAGACTACGGAGGGTTGGGAGGCACTCCTTTCAGGGATGATCCGGGGAGGCTGGACCATAACAGGGTCATGGCCCATTGCTACCGAAATGGGTTCCCGCTTGCGTGCTCGGGATTCCGCCGCACTTGCTACGAGTGTCCATCTAGTCTGTCGACCCAGAATAGAAGAAAAAACTGGCGATTGGGGAGAAGTTCTCCGGGAGCTGCCAAACCGAGTAGGCGATTGGATGGAACGTCTGCAATCCGAAGGCGTCCGGGGCGCAGACCTGGTTTTTGCATGCATTGGGCCTGCACTTGAGATATTCAGCATATATTCGCGAGTGGAATCGGCCGAGGGGCGAGAGGTATCTCTCGCGGAATTCTTGGAAAAAGTTTGGGAGGTGGTTGGCCGCACTGCACTGGAGCAGATTTTAGGAACGGCTGAGGCCGAGGCTCGGAATGGGCTTGCTGGGGCTCTGGAAGAAGATGCACGCCTAACTGCCCTTTTCCTCTGGACTCTTCAGAGCACCAATGGTGAAGGAAAGAGTCAAAAGGAAAAAGGAAAAAAAGAAGAGATAGAAGAGGAAGTAGAAACCGAGGATGAGAAGGAGGATAAGCCGAAGAAGAAAAAGCCAGGGTTCAGTCTGATTTTCGATGTCGTTCGCCGATTTGCCCAGCCTTTGGGGATTCATCTACCTGAATGGGAAGGACGCATAATTGAAACTGAGAAGGGGGTAGTCCGTCTCCTGTCATTATCGGAAAGAGCAAACCAGCTTTTCGGGGAAGGAGGAGCACAGGCTGTTGCTGACAAGTTGGAAAGCAACCGTCAAATTTCGCCTCAATTATTGCTTTTTCCGCAAAGCACAAGAAATTCGGCGCCCGAGATTAAAGGTCGAGGCCGCAGGAAAAAGTCCACGGGAGAAGTCCAAGACGAATCTCTGAAGACCCAGCGGGGAGCAACGACGCTGGACCGTGTCCATGCCGCCATGCTTCTTCAAGCCGGCGGCCGGGCAAATGCATTACGAGCTTTGCTAAAGGAGGAATTGGAAGGCGGCCCCGATTTCCTGCGCCTTGCCAACGCCTTGTCGGCGTTGTATCCTAAGGACAGCGAAGAAAAGAGACTGTTGGATGCTATGCTTTTGGCAATGCCAAGGTGAATGGGAGGAATGCCATGAAACGAATAATTTCCAGACGCCCCGAGATCAACAGGATGGTTCAGCGAATCGCAAAACGGTTCGATCCTGAAAAGATTATCCTTTTTGGGTCCCATGGGAAGGGGACCGCAGGTCCTGACAGTGATGTGGACCTACTTGTTGTCATGCCCGTCTCGGGGTCGAAGCGGGAAAAAGCAATCGAGATTGGAGTTGCACTCCATGGCATCCGCGTTCCCAAGGACATCATTGTGACCACACCCGAAGAATTTGAATGGCGCAAGGATGTCGTGGGAACGATAGAAAGGCCGGCCGCACTCGAGGGAAAAATTCTTTATGCCAAGACCTGAGCAGATCATCGCGGTCGTGCGCGAGTGGATTGAAAAGGCGGATAATGACCTGAAGAACGCCGCCCATACTTTGGCACTGGGGGCCGAAGGACCGACGGACACCATATGCTTCCACTCGCAGCAGTGTGTGGAGAAGTACCTGAAAGCGTTCCTCGTCTTTAGCGGAATCAATTTCCCCAAAACCCATGACATCGAAGAGCTGATGAACTCGATCCCTGACCGGTCCAGGCCGGAATTATCTATCCAGGATCAAAGGAGATTGACGGCTTACGCAACGGTAACTCGATATCCCGGCGGATACGAACCAATCAAACTGAGCGAAGCCCGGGCGGCAGTAAAGTTAGCCAGGCGTATCCGAAAGGCAATCCGAGGACATCTGCCCAAAGAAGTGCTTCAACATGGGAGGAAGTGATGGAGGCTTGGTATAAAGTCGCCACCCCTCGAAAAGAAGTCCGGGAAGGGCGATCTTTCAATCCTGATGAATTCGCTATCGCTCTTGAGCAAGTGGTGGATGGGACTGCTCCTGACGATTACAAGGACCCAAACAAATTCTTCTCCCGGACTTATTTCACCAAGGCCCTGTGCGAACACTCAGGGATGGTATTTCGCAGGCTTTCAGGCAAAACGGAGAATACCGCCCCAGTCCTCGCGTTAATCACCCAGTTCGGGGGAGGGAAAACACATACTTTAACAGCCTTATATCACCTGGTTCGACACAGAGGCAAGATCAAAAATGATGAGGAAATAAACAAACTGTTTGCAGATGCTGGTCTCGCTAGAATTCCTGACGCCCGGGTAGCGGTTTTTGTGGGAAATGCTTGGGACCCAGCACCGGGTGCTGAGACACCGTGGGTAGATATCGCCCGGCAACTTGCCGGAGACGCAGGGGTTGCCGCTTTAGGGCCTGAGGCAAAAACAAAGGTCCCCGGCACGAATAATCTGCGGAAGCTCATCGAAGCAGCAGGGGGGTGCGTTCTGATTCTCTGCGATGAGGTGCTTAATTTCCTGAGCCGCCATCGTGACCAGGCTGAACCTTTTCGGGATTTTCTGGGGAATTTGGTAAGAACACTTACGGGGACGACCGGGTGTGCGGCTGTTGTCAGCCTCCCCCAGAGCAAACCAGAAATGAGTGATTGGGATCTTCGTTGGCAGGATATTGTCGTCAAGGAGGTCAACCGGGTAGCCAAGAACCTGATTTCGAATGATGAGGCAGAAATTAGCGAAGTAGTTCGCCGCAGACTTTTTGAAGACCTGGGTAATGAGCGCATGCAAAAAAACGTGGCCAAATCATTCGCTGATTGGTGCTTCGAACGCCGGGCCCAGCTTCCCTCGGAGTGGACAGCCGTAGATACGACGACAACCGAAACTAAGTCCAGGGAATTTCTTCAGAAGAGATTCGAGGCCTGCTATCCGTTCCATCCATCCACGCTTTCTGTCTTCCAAAGAAAATGGCAGGCACTTCCTCATTACCAGCAGACTCGGGGAACTTTGGCTATGCTGGCCCAATGGATATCGTTGGCCCTCCGTGAAGGATTCCAAAAAGCACGCCGTGAGCCATTAATCACTCTTGGTTCGGCTCCCCTTGACGTACCAGAATTTCGCGCTGTCGTTCTTGGACAGCTTGGGGAACCGAGACTGGTGGCAGCGATTGACGCAGATATTTCGGGGGATCATTCCCACGCGCGCGCCCTCGACGCGGATACCAAGGGCCCGCTTCGCGATATTCATCGACGGGTGGGTGCGACGATTTTATTTGAATCTTCAGGTGGACAGGTGGAGAAATTAGCTCATCTGCCGGAGCTGAGGTTCGCATTGGGCGAGCCGGAAGTGGATACTACCTCCATTGATAATGCGGCTCTGAGCCTGGAAAACAAGGGCTTCTTCATTCGCAAGGCAGGGACGGATGGATTTCAGATCCGACATCAGGCAACGCTAAAGAAGGTAGTAAATGATCGGCAAGCCTCTCTCGATGAGAAGGATGAAGTCAAACCGGAGATGCGCAAGATCGTGAAGAAAGAGTTTGAAAAGGGGGCAAGTATCCCGCTCATATTTTATCCCGCAGATAGTTCAGAAATTCAAGATTCTCCCAAACTGGTGCTTGTTATCATTGATCCAGATTTAGAATGGTCAGGCAGCGGACCTTTGCGGGAACAAATTAAAGAGTGGACCAAACAACGAGGAAAGGCTCCAAGGTTATATCCTGGATCGCTGATCTGGTGTCTGAAAAAGCCCGGGCGTGATCTCCGGGATAAAGTAGAACTTTGCCTCGCATGGCGAAAAGTAGCAAAGGAAGTGGTTGATGGAACGCTCGGTGAAATCGATCGTTCGGAACGTGCGGACATCCATGCGAAAGTGGGCGATGCCGAGGATAAAGCGAAGGACGAGGTTTGGGGTGGGTACCGCTTTGTATTGCTTTCAGATAGCCAGGAACCAGACGGTCTGAAAATTATCGATCTGGGGGCAGGCCATGCCAGTGGCGCGGAGACGCTCTGCGGAAGAGTTATTGCCGCTCTCAAATCTCAAGCCCTGCTTAATGAATCGGTTGGGGCCGGCTATATTGACCGTAACTGGCCTCCCGCCCTCAAACAATCCGGCGCCTGGCCTCTTCCCAGTCTCCGACAGAGTTTTCTCAATGGCGCCCTAACCCGGCTAATTGACCCGGACAGTGTTCTACGAAGTAAAATTGTCGAATTCGTGAACAAAGGCGACTTTGGTTTGGCTTCCGGGCAAAAGCCAGACGGCACCTATGAGCGAGTTTGGTATTCAGAGCCCGTCTCGCCAGACGAGGTAGCGTTCGAAGCCGGGGTTTTCTTAATGAGAAAGACTATTGCAAAGGACCTCAAGAGTGAAACGAAGCCTGACTTGCCCCCTGTGGTTGGAAAGGGGGAGATAATTGGTCCTGAACAGGGACTGGAACTACCCCCAACACCTGAACCTATCGTCGGAATCGAAAAAAGAATGCTTCGCCTAATAGGGACTATTCCGCCAGAATTATGGAACCGACTTGGGACAAAGATAATTCCTAAGCTTAAATCCGGTGAAGATCTGAAGATTGGAATTGATTTCTCGATAACCTTGAATGTTGAATCTGTGAAGAGCATGGCCTCCGATCTTTGCCAAGTTCTTGATGATCTAGGATTGAAAGATAAGATCCGAATCGAAGGATAATTCTGAAAAGATGTGAGCGAGCGGGGTCGGGTAACTGCGGAACTGAACGGAACTGAGGGTTCGTAGTTACTAATGAGTCCATAATAGTCTAAACACCATTGGTTGGTGGACCTTTCCTTTTGAAAGCCTCGAACTGGACTCCGGCTTTCGCCGGAGAGACGAACATTAGAAAGGCATGGTTCTTTGTCGTCATTCCGGCGGAAGCCGGAATCCAGGATGATTTAAAAAAGATGAAATCCATGTCTAGACAATTTTGGCCTCATTAGTAAAGCAGATACGCTCACTCCTCCTACTTTCTCGGCAATCACCGCCCGGCTCATCTTCCGGCTCACATAAAGACAACAAAGCTCCATAAAAACAGACCGCACCTCTCGGCTATCTCCCGCTCAAAAATACAGTATTTTCCACCCCCAAATACATATTTCTCCTTATTGTTCGTCAAGAGTGTTTTAAATATCCTTGAGAAACGGGGAGGATTTTTAAAAGGAGCAAAAATGGATAAGGCCGGGAAGAAAGGAGATATAAAAATGAAAAGCAAGAAGGCGGGTTTATTTTTGATTCAATTTTTATTGGTGGTTTTACTTTGGGCCAACGTAGCTTTTGCGAATAAGGCCTCGGTATCCATTGAGGCGCCCGCGGAGGTTACCAAAGGGACCGAAATAACGATTCGGTTGACTGTCGATCATAACGCCGATAGTCTTTTTCATCATGTAGAATGGGTACAGCTTATGGTGAATAATAACCAAATTGGCTATTGGCGGTATTCCGCCGTTGATCTGCCTCCGGCAGCCACTTTTACGAAAGAAATAAAATATACGGTCAATGAGAATACGGAGATTCGGGCCGAGGCAAGCTGTAATCTTCACGGGAGTGCCGGCCCGGGATTCTTTAAGATCGTCATAAAAGAATAGGGCCCAGAGAACCCCTTTTCTCCCCCCGCTCAAGGAGGATTGGCGCGGGCTTCCAGGGCGAAATCAAGACTTTTTCTCAGTCTCTACTTGGGGAGTCGTCCCCTCTTTTGCGGGGGATTCGGTCTTCACTTCTTCGATTCCCAAATATAACGCTAAGGCGCCGCCAAGGACAAGAAGAATGGGAATGACCCCTTTGATGACGAGCACGAAATCCGTCCACCATCCGATCAAGCCCACGATCCCGATAATCAAAGCCACGATTCCACCGAGCAAGATCTTCATTTCTTCCCCTCCCTCCTTGATTTCTTCCCCCTAATCATATTGAACCCGATCCCCTTTGTCAAGGGTTGAAATTTTTCAGATAACCTTGTTTAGGGAATACTCGATGATCCCTTCTGCCCCCTTTTTCAGCAACAGGGGGATGAGCTCGCGCACGACTTCTTCTTTCACCACGACTTCCACGGAGTACCAATCACTCTGGTACAGAGAAGCGATGGTCGGACCATTCAGGCAAGGAAGAACAGCCACCACCTCTTTCAGGAATTTCTGGGGCACATTCATCTTTAGACCCACCATCCGATCCGCCCCCAGAGCGGCTTTGAGCAGAGTGGCCATCTGCAGGATCTTTTCTTTCTTCCAGGGGTCCTGCCAGGATTCCTTGTTGGCGATCAGCCGGGGGGTGGTTTGCATGAGCTCGTGAACGATCCGCAGGCCATGGGCCCGGATGGTCGAGCCCGTCTCGGTTATGTCCACGATGGCATCCACCAGTCCTTCCACCACCTTGGCCTCGGTGGTTCCCCAGGAAAACTCCACCTTTACATGGATCCCCCGCTCGGCAAAGTAGCTCTTGGTGAAGGAGACGAGCTCTGTGGCCACCTTTTTGCCTTGCATATCTTCTAGCCGCTTAATGGGCGAATCTTCCGTCACCACCAGGACCCATCGGGCCGGTTGCGGGCTTTCCTTGGAATAGATCAATTCCTGGACTTCGAGCACGTCGCAGCCGCTTTCCAGTACCCAGTCTCTTCCGGTAATGGCCGCGTCCAGGACCCCTTCTTCCACGTAGTGGGCCAACTCCTGCGCGCGGATCAAGGCACAGGAAAGCTGCGGGTCATCGACCGAGGGGAAGTAATTGCGCGTGCTCACTTTGATCACCCAGCCGGCTTTCTGAAAAAGGTCGATCGTCGCTTTCTCCAGGCTGCCCTTGGGGATGCCGACTTTTAGCTTACTCACCATAAACCTCCTTGGGATCGAATACCCGCTCTCCTTTCGCCACCGCCCGTCCATTGACGATCTGGCGGTAGAAGCAGGTGCGGTATCCGGTGTGGCAGGCGGCCCCGCCGACTTGCTCGACCTTCAGCAGGAGGGCGTCGCTGTCACAGTCCAGGTAGATTTCTTTGACGATCTGCACATGGCCCGAGGTTTCCCCTTTGAGCCAGAGCTTTTGGCGGGAGCGCGACCAGAAGCAGGCCTTACCCGTCTCCTGCGTCTTGGCCCAGCTCGCCGCATTCATGTAAGCGACCATCAGGACCTCGCCCGTCCTCCAATCCTGGACGATCGCCGGAACCAGTCCCTGCCCTCTTGCAAAATCGATGGCCCAATCACTCATAAAAACTCCTCAAATACCCTTCACCACAGAGGCACAGAGTACACAGAGTTAAAATACAGGGAAAAATATTCAATGACAAACAAAAAATAAGAACCAAACCCTGAATTCACACCGAAATACCCGTTTTTGTTTTAGCCCAATTTTTCTCCGTGGACTCTGTGTCTCTGTGGTGAAAATTTTACGCCCGTCCCCGGTAGGCCTCCATGGCCATGGCGATCGCGGCGATCTTTCGTCGGGGGTTGAAGATCGTCTCCAGCTTTTCCTGGAGCGATTTTTCCTGTTCGATGAGGCGCACCATCTCCTGGAAAAGCTCTTGTTCTTCCTCGATGAAGTGCGTGGTCATCTCCCCTTTAATGAATGAAGGATTATTGACCACGGCCTTCAGAAAGGGGATGTTCGTACTCACCCCTACGATGATGTACTCGTAGAGCGCCCGGTTGGCCCGCTCGATCGTCTCCTGCCGGTCTCTCCCCCAGATGATCAGCTTGGAGATCATGGGGTCGTAATAGGAAGGGATGGTGTAGCGGGTGTGCACGCCGCTGTCCACGCGAATCCCGATCCCGCCTGGAGAGCGGTACCCGGTGAGTTTTCCCGGGCAGGGGGCGAAGTTGTTCAACGGGTCTTCGGCGTTGATGCGGCATTCGATGGCCCAGCCGTTCAGGGTAACATCTTCGGCGTATATTTCCAGGGGGAGGCCGGCGGCGATTTTAATCTGCTCTTTGACCAGGTCAACGCCCGTGACGATCTCGGTGATGGCGTGCTCCACCTGGATGCGTGCATTGACCTCCAGGAAGTAGAATTTCCCCTCCGAGTAGATGAACTCAATCGTCCCGGCGTTGGAGTAATTCAAGGCCCGGGCCGCCGACACCGCCACCCTGCCCATCTCCTGGCGCAACGCTCGGGTCATGATGGGAGATGGGGTTTCCTCGAGAATCTTCTGGTGCCGGCGCTGGATCGTGCACTCCCGTTCGCCCAGATGGATGAGGTTGCCCCGCTCATCGGCCAGGACCTGGAACTCGATGTGCCGGGGCTTGGGGAGGTATTTCTCGATAAAAATTTCATCATCTCCGAAAGCCTGGCGGGCCAGCGTCTGGGCCGACTCCAGAGCGGCGAGCAAATCCTCATCCCGGTCGATCACCTTCATCCCGATCCCCCCTCCGCCGAAAGCGGGCTTGAGGATCACGGGGTAGCCGATCGACTTGGAGAAGCGGGCCGCCTGGGCCAAATCTTTGATCCTTCCCCTCGTCCCCGGGATCACCGGGATGCCCGCCCGGACCATGATCTGGCGGGTCATGATTTTATTGCCGGCCATCTCCAGTGTCCGGCTGGAAGGACCGATGAACTTGATCCCCTCTTGCTCGCAGGCCATGGCGAAATTGGGATTCTCGGCCAGAAATCCATAGCCCGGATGGATGGCTTCCGCTTGCGCTTCCTTGGCAATGGCGACGATCTTGGCGATATTCAAGTAGCTTTCCGAGGCCGGAGATGGCCCCAGGTAAAAAGACTCGTCGGCGTAGTTGGCAAAGAGCGCCTCGCGGTCCACGTCGGAGTAAACGGCCGCGCTCCGGATGCCCAGCTCGCGGCAGGCACGCATGACCCGGATGGCGATCTCGCCCCGGTTGGCCACTAAGATTTTTTTGAACATCTCCCGGTCCTTAACGAATGATCATCAGCAAGTCCCCGGCATCGACCATCTCGCTCTCGAAAACGAAGATCTCTCTCACTTCCCCGGCATGGGGCGATTCCACAGGCACTTCCATCTTCATGGCTTCGAGCATGGCGATCGGCTTGCCTCTTTCCACCCGGTCTCCCGGCTTGACCAAAAGACGCAAAACCATGCCTTGCAAGGGGGAGAGGACCCCGCCTTTCTGGTCTTTGGGCAGAGTCTTTTCCGCCGGAATGGTAGAGATATCTTTGATGGATAGAGCTCCGGAAACCGGATAGATGCGGACGTTGAAAAGCTCTCCGTCGACATCCACCTGAAACTCCGTCTGGCTCGCCGCCGGTTGAAGCGCAGCTTCGGGCTTGGCCGCCGGGAGGGCTTCTTCTTTGAGTTCGCCCCGGAGAAACTTGGCAGCCACGGTGGGGTTTAAGGCGTAGGTGATCAGGTCCTCTTCCTTTTTCAGAAGGCCCATGCGCTGGGCTTCTTTTTTGAGTTCCTTGAGCTGGGGTTTGATTAGATCGGCTGGACGCCCCTCGATGGGTTTCTCCTTGCCGATGATTTTTTTCTTGATCTGCGGATCGATGGGACCGGGTGTCTTCCCGTAAAACCCCAGGCAATACTCCTTCACCTCTTTGGATACCCGGGCGTAACGCTCTCCGAGAAGCACGTTCAGTACGGCCTGCGTGCCCACAATCTGCGAGGTGGGGGTGACCAGTGGGGGATACCCCAGGTCCTGCCGTACCCGGGGAACTTCTTTCAAAACTTCATTGTACTTGTCCGCCTTATTCTGCTCTTTGAGCTGGGAAAGAAGGTTGGAGAGCATACCCCCGGGAATTTGGTGCAGGAAGACGTTGATATCGGGCCGCTCGGCAATGGGATCGAAAAGGCCCGCGTATTTTTCCCGCAGGCGGACGAGATGTTCGCTGAGCCCGGACAGGGTTTCGAGGTCCAATCCGGTGTCAAACTCCGTATCCTTAAAGGCGGCGATGATGGACTCGGTCGGCGGCTGGGAGGTACCCCCGCTGAATGGCCCCAGGGCCGTATCCAGAATATCCACGCCGGCCTGGACAGCGGCCAGGTAACTCAGGGGCGCGACTCCGCTGGTGCAGTGGCTGTGCAGGCTGATGGGCAGATGGACGGCTTTCTTCAGGGCGCTGATCAAATCGTAGGTGGCCTTGGGCGTGATCAACCCGGCCATGTCCTTGACGCATACAGAATCGCATCCCAGGTTCTCCAGCTCCAAGGCCATCTGGACGAAGCTTTCTATGGTATGTACCGGACTGACGGTATAGCAGATTGCTCCCTGAGTATGGGCCTTCCCGCCTTTGGCAGCCCGAATGGCCGTCGTCATGTTGCGAAGGTCATTCAGGGCGTCGAAGATGCGGAAAAGGCCCACGCCATTTTTGACCGCCAGGCGAACGAACTCCTCCACCACGTCGTCGCCGTAATGGCGGTAGCCGACCAGATTTTGTCCGCGAAGAAGCATCTGCATAGGGGTTTGGGGCATGTGGGCCTTGAAAACGCGCAGGCGTTCCCAGGGGTCTTCGTTGAGGAAGCGGATACAGGAGTCAAAAGTTGCCCCCCCCCAGGTCTCCAGCGAGAAAAAACCCACCCGGTCAAGCTCCGCGGAGATCGGCAAAACGTCGGCGGTGCGCAAACGGGTGGCCATCAAAGATTGATGGGCATCGCGTAAGGTGGTGTCCGTGATCTTAACGGTCATGAAAGGTTCCTTTTACTCCCAAAAATAAAAAATGCCTAAAGTTCGCTAAAGTGCTTAAAATGGCCAAAATTGGGCCGACAAAAAAATTTTATAATTTCCTATACAAGAATAAAAGCCAACTGTAGTAGGTTTTGGTCCTTTTGGTTGAGGCTGTGCCGCCCTGTTTTTTGTCTTCAGTTTACCATCGCGCCCCTCGGTGACCAAGTTTTATTTTCCCATCTCTTCCGGTCCACGGGGTCCGGACGAAGGCCTCCTGCAAGACTCGCTTGGCGCAGTCTGAATCCTCTGCACCGTTTGCCGGGCGATTTCCAGCTCCTCGTCGGTCGGGATCACGAGAATCTTGATCGGACAACCATCCTCCTGGATTTCGGAGAGTTTCCCGGAAGACCCCGCATTCTTCCGGTCATCCATCATGATGCCAAGACCCGCCAGACCGTGACAGCAGCGTTTCCGGATCGAGGCCGCATTCTCGCCGATTCCCCCCGTGAAGACCATGGCGTCCACTCGCCCCAGCACGGCAAAATAGGCCCCGATGTATTTTTTGATTCGATAACAGAACATATCCACCGCCAGCATGGCGCGGGAATCTCCCCGGTCGGCCCGGTGCAGAATCTCCCGCATGTCGTTGACATCGCAGATCCCCTTGAGGCCACTCTGGTGGTTCAGAAGCGATTCTAGATCCTCGCTCGACCTTCCCGTCCTTCGGCCCAGATAGAAGGGAATGGCCGGGTCTAAGTCGCCGCAGCGAGTTCCCATGACCAGGCCTTCCAGGGGCGTCAGACCCATGGACGTGTCCACACTCTTTCCGCCCTGGATGGCCGTCGCGCTCGCCCCGTTTCCCAGGTGCAGCGTAATCAAATTCAATTCGGCCAGGGGTTTACCCAGGTGCATCGCCGCCTTTTTGGCCACGTAATGGTGCGAAGTTCCGTGAAAGCCGTACCGCCGGACGTGATGGGCGGTGTAAAATTCATGCGGTAAAGCATAGTGGAACGCATACGGAGGAAGGGACTGGTGAAAGGCCGTATCGAACACCGCCACTTGCGGCACATGGGGGTAGCGCTCCAGCGCCGCCTCGATCCCCAGGAGATTTTCTGGGTTGTGCAAGGGCGCAAGGGGAATCAGCTCCCGAATGGCGGACACGACCGTACCGTTGATTAAGGCCGGCTCGCGGAAAACTTCTCCCCCGTGCACCACCCGGTGCCCGATGCCCAACAACTCGGATTCATCCCGCAACACCATCGACTGGGAGGTCACCTTGCCGATATGCTGAAAGCCTTCCCGGTGATTGGAGATGGGCAAGGGGTGCGAAATCTCATCGAACTTGCCGGAATGGTTCTTCCAGCGGTGCTGCAGTCGGCTGCCGGACTCGCCGATCTTTTCCACCATTCCCGAAGCGAGCACCGAAAAATCCCCTGCCCCGAACAGCCGATATTTGATCGAGGAGCTACCCGAGTTGACGACCAGGATTTTGGTGCCCATTACACCCCTGCGGCGGCAAACGCCGTCTTCACCATCGCCAGCGCTTCTTCCTGGATCCGCTGCAAATGCTCTTCTCCTTTGAAGCTCTCGGCATAAATCTTGTAAATATCCTCGGTCCCGGAGGGGCGGGCCGCGAACCACCCGTTCCGGGCAACGATTTTTAGCCCGCCGATGGGGGCCTTGTTCCCCGGGGCGCGGGTCAACTTCGCTGTGATCGGCTCCCCGGCCAGCTCTTGGGCGGCGACCATCTCCGGAGAGAGCTTCTGGAGAACTTCCCTCTGCTCCGCCGAGGCCGGGGCGTCGATCCGTAGGTAGCGGGGGCTGCCGAATTTACCTTCCAACTCCCGGTAAAGCGCACCCGGGTCCCTGCCCGTTCTAGCCGTAACCTCGCAGGCCAACAGGTCCATAATGATCCCGTCTTTATCCGTGGTCCAGACTGTGCCGTCTTTTCGCAGGAAGGAAGCCCCGGCGCTCTCCTCCCCGCCAAAGCCCAGGGAGCCGTCGAGGAGCCCGTCCACAAACCATTTGAAGCCCACCGGGACCTCGGAAAGCTTCCTTCCCAGGTGATCCGCCAACCGGTCGATCAGGGATGTCGAGACCAGGGTCTTCCCCACGGCGGCATCTCTACTCCAGCCCGGCCGGTTCTGGAACAGGTACCACACGGCCACGGACAGATAGTGATTGGGATTCAGCAGTCCGGCACTCCTCGTGACGATGCCGTGGCGGTCCACGTCCGTGTCGTTGCCGAAGGCGATGTCAAAGTTGTCTTTTAACTGGATGAGGCCCGCCATGGCGTAGGGGGAAGAGCAGTCCATGCGAATCTTGCCGTCTTTGTCCACGGTCATGAAGAAAAAAGTCGGGTCGACGACCCGGTTCACCACCGTAAGAGAAAGACCATAGCGCTCGGCGATGGGATCCCAGAAGTCAACGGCCGCTCCTCCCAGCGGGTCCGCACCGATGCTCAGTTTTTCTCCGGCGATCGCCTCCATGTCGATGATGTTTCCGAGATCCTCGACATAGGGAACGATGTAGTCGTATTCCACGGTGGTCCCGGCCTTCAAGGCCCTTTCCAAGGGTACCCGGTGTACTTCTTTGAGCCCCCGGGCCAGAATCTGGTTGGCTCTCTTTTCAATGACCCTGGTCGTCTCTGTGTCCGCCGGTCCCCCCTCGGGGGGATTGTACTTGAACCCACCATCCTCCGGGGGGTTGTGAGAGGGGGTGATGACGACGCCATCGGCAAGCCCCTCTTTCCGGCCCCGGTTGTGAGTCAGGATGGCGTGGGAAATGACCGGGGTAGGGGTGTACCGCAGGCCCTTCTGGATCAATACGGTGACCTCCTCGGCGGCAAAGACCTCGAGAGCGCTGGCCAGCGCCGCTTCGGAGAGGCCGTGGGTGTCCATGCCCATGAAAAGGGGTCCCCGGATGTTTTTGGATTTCCTGTATTCGCAGATGGCCTGGCTGATGGCCAGGATGTGTCCCTCGTTAAAACTGTTTTTGAGAGACGATCCCCGGTGTCCCGAGGTGCCGAAAGCGACCCGCTGAGCCGGGTCCGCAACATCGGGTTCATGGGTATAGTAGGCGGTGAGGAGTCGGGGAATGTTGGCCAGCATGGACCTCGGTGCCGGCTTCCCGGCAAGTTCGTGTACTCCCATCTTGCAACTCCTTATCGGGGGCTGCCCGCGTGGCTCCTCAGTAAGGCCATTTCCAGTCGCGGATCTCGGGCATATCTTCCCCGTATTTGCGGATGTACTCCTTGTGCTCGATCAACTTTTCGCGGATCGTTTGTTTGGCGTATGCCGCCAGGTACCCGAGCTTGGGCACCCGGTCGATTACATCGGCCACGAGATGAAAGCGGTCGAGGTCATTGAGGACCACCATGTCGAAAGGCGTGGTGGTGGTTCCTTCTTCCTTATAGCCGCGGACATGGAGGTTTTTGTGATTCGTCCGCCGGTAGGTCAGCCGGTGGATCAGCCAAGGGTAGCCGTGATAGGCAAAAACGATGGGTTTGTCAGTGGTGAAGAGATTGTCGAAATCCTTGCTTGAAAGGCCGTGAGGGTGCTCTTCCTGGGGTTGAAGAACCATCAGGTCAACGACGTTGATGACCCGAATCTTCAGATCGGGCATGTGCTTTCGCAGCAGGTCCACAGCGGCCAGGGTTTCCAGCGTCGGCACATCTCCGGCGCAGGCCATGACCACGTCGGGCTCACCCCCCTTGTCGTTGCTGGCCCATTCCCAGATGCCAATCCCGGTGGTGCAGTGTTTGATGGCCGCATCCATATTCAGGTACTGCAACGCCGGTTGTTTGCCCGCCACGATCACATTGACGTAATTCCGGCTGCGCAGACAATGGTCGGTTACCGACAGGAGGGTGTTCGCATCGGGGGGCAGGTAAACCCGGATGATATGGGCCTTTTTATTGACCACGTGGTCGATGAAACCGGGGTCCTGGTGCGAGAAGCCATTGTGGTCTTGCCGCCAGACGAGGGAGCTGAGCAGGATGTTCAGGGAAGAAATGGGCGCCCGCCACGGAATTTCTCTGCTGGTGGTATGAAGCCACTTGGCATGCTGGTTGAACATCGAATCAATCACGTGGGCAAAGGCTTCATAGGTGGAGAAAAAGCCGTGGCGACCGGTGAGGAGATATCCTTCCAGCCATCCCTGGCAGGTATGCTCACTGAGAATTTCCATCACCCGGCCGTTGGGAGCGAGGTTGCCGCCATTCTTGTCTTCCGGGAGGCTATCCCCCATCCAACTGCGTTTGGTTACTTCAAATAACGGGTCCAGACGGTTCGAGGCGGTTTCATCCGGGCCCATCACGCGGAAATGGGTCATGTTCAGCTTCATCACGTCCCGCAGGAACTTTCCCATGACCCGGGTCGCTTCGGCCTCGGTTGTCCCCGGTTTGGAGACATCGATTGCGTACGCCCGGAAGTCAGGCATCCTAAGGTCTCTGCGCAAAACGCCACCGTTCGCGATGGGGTTGTCACCCATACGTCGCTTACCCCTGGGGGCCAGTTCGGCCAGTTCCAGAAGGAGTTTCCCGTTTTCATCGAAAAGTTCTTCGGGCTCGTAACTCTTCATCCATTGCTCGAGCAACCTGAGGTGGCCAGGTTTCGTCGCCATCTCCGACAAAGGAACTTGGTGGGAGCGCCAGTAATTTTCCGTCTTCTGGCCGTCGACTTCCTTTGGCCCCGTCCAGCCCTTGGGTGTTCGTAGAATGATCATCGGCCACCGCGGGCGTTTGGCCACCCCGCTCGTGCGGGCTTCGTATTGAATGGCTTTAATCTCTGCGATGACGGTATCCAGGGTTTGCGCCATTAACGGGTGCATGGCCTCGGGTTCTGAGCCTTCCACAAAATAGGGTTTGTAACCATAGCCGACAAACAAGCTTTCCAGCTCCTCATGGCTGATTCGCGCCAGCACCGTGGGATTGGCAATCTTGTAGCCATTCAAATGCAGGATCGGGAGAACGGCACCGTCCGTGATCGGATTGAGGAACTTGTTGGAGTGCCAGGCCGTCGCCAGCGGCCCGGTTTCCGCTTCCCCGTCTCCCACCACGCAGGCAACGATCAGGTCGGGATTATCAAAAGCGGCCCCGTAAGCGTGGGAGATGGCATAACCCAGTTCCCCCCCTTCGTGGATTGAACCGGGTGTTTCGGGGGCGACGTGGCTGGGGATACCCCCGGGAAAAGAGAATTGTTTGAACAGCTTGCGCATCCCCTCGGCGTCTTGAGAAATGTTGGGATAAACCTCGCTGTAAGTCCCCTCGAGATAAACGTTGGCCACCACCCCAGGCCCTCCATGTCCGGGCCCCGCGATATATATGACGTTCAGGTCTTGCGCCTTGATCACCCGGTTCAAATGGAGATAAATGAAGTTCAAGCCGGGCGTGGTGCCCCAATGTCCCAGCAGCCTGGGTTTCACGTGTTCGATCTTTAAGGGCTCTTTGAGCAAGGGGTTGTCAAGCAGATAGATTTGGCCGACCGAAAGGTAGTTTGCCGCCCGCCAGTAGGCATCCATCTTGCGCAATTCATCGGGTGTAAGCGGACCTGCGGGCGCTTCCGGCTGAGTCGTTTTGCTCTTCATAACCTTCCCTCCTTGTCATTTAGGTCGGCATCGACTTTTTCTTCCGTTGCCGGGCTGCGATCTAGGTCAGGATAATATGAGCGGTTCGCCAGATGAATTTTTCAAAAATTTTTTAGTCTAATTTGATTATACGGCACTTTCCTGAAAATTCTTAGGGCTTTCTTTTCTTGGGCCGCGAACGGTTTTCTGCCCACTTTTCTCCCTGTCTTTTGCGAGCGGGTAGGCCTCTCTTTTCAATTGACCCTCCCCCAGAATTGTGCTAAATTATCGGAAGTTATAAATTTTTTAAAGGGGGACGATGAACCCAAGGATTTTCCGGGAGTATGATATTCGGGGGGTCGTTGATCAGGATTTAACGGACGAGATGGTGTTAATCCTGGGCCGGGCCTTCTCCACTTACCTAGCGAGCAAGGGAATGCGGAGAGTGGTGGTGGGAAGGGACGGGAGGTTGAGTTCACCGAGGTTTCGGGAGCCTCTGGTGCAAGGCATGATCTCGGGGGGGCTGGACGTTGTCGACATAGGAGTCTGCCCGACGCCGGTTTTCTATTTTTCTCTTTTCCACTTGGACCGGGAAGGCGGCGTGATGATCACCGGGAGCCACAACCCGCCCGAGTTCAACGGTTTCAAGGTCTGCGTGGGAAAAGAGGCGCTCTATGGGGAGGAGATTCAAAACCTG